>PJTT01000148.1_pt1 | contig 113834 bp, 81 predicted proteins | sample 1512261 | NCBI WGS metagenome assembly PJTT01 (sample SAMN08177685, study PRJNA422409) | Soil metagenome, whole genome shotgun sequencing project. | isolation source: Soil (2) enriched on wood chips | place: USA: Madison | collected 2015-01-15 | reverse complement strand
TAAGTGAGAAATCACTTTATTTACGTGATCCCAGCTTAATTGCTGCTGACGTTTAGTAGCTGCGCAGTAACCTACTACTACTACTTTACAGTTTGGATTAGCTTTCAGTTTAGCAGCTACAGTTGCTAAAGTAGCAGCTGCATCAGTAGAAAGCTTGTTAGAGTTTGCTGCGAAGTGAATGCTTGGTAAAGCACCTAATAAAGCTGCACACTCAGGCAATTCTGTCTTGCAACCTTCCGGGCAAGGACATTTACCTACACCATCAGCATCAACCGGCTGGCAATATGTTGGAGTAACCAGTTCTTTGTCTTTGCAATCAGGTACACCGTCGCCGTCTGTATCCAGGCTTACACCATGTAAATCAACAGGGCAGCCAGCTGGAGTTTGCTCCTGATCAAATTGGTCAGTTACACCGTCACCATCAGCATCAGGAAGAACAATTTCAGGAACTCTGCGTAATTCTCCGTAAGCATAATTCATTGAGTTTAACCAGTAAAGAGGTTCCACTCTTTTAGTTTTGCTACCAAGGTTAAAGTTCAAGCCTACCGTTAAGTAGTTCATCAGGTCTTTATCCGGAGACAAAGTTTTGTTTTCATCCCAACGTACACCATCTAATAAATCAGAACCGTTGTAGATCACCCTGTCTTCAATAGCCAGGTTGATACGGGAACTTAAACGAAACGCTAAACCTAAACCACCTGATACGGAAGGTGCGATATTACCGCGGAACATATCGGAGTAAGGTCTGCTAGGATCTCTTTCAATGGGTGTATCATATTCACCATTTTGAAGATCCTTCAATTGTTTCAGGATGTCTTTACGATTTGAGTATACACCGTCTTTATTGATTGAACTAAAATCGTAAGCAGCACTTTCAGCGTCTCCTCTAATTTCGTGCATGGCATCTACGCGACCTTTCCATGTAGAAACACCAAAGCCGGCCAATGCATATAAAGTAACACCAGTTTGTGCTTTATAAAAACGAATGTTGTGGATGTTAGCCAATAATTGCAGGCTTAACTCCTGTACATGTGTTTTGTAGTTGTAATATACCCCTGGATAATCAATTGGATCCCAAACATTCCCACCAGGTAAAACACTGTTTTTGGTGTAGCGGTAGTACCATGGGTTATTATATCCCCCTGCTGTATAGCCTGTTGAAGGCTGCCAATTTTGTCCCTTAGCAATACCATACATATACTCTAAACGAAGAGATAAAGTGTGGCCTAAAGACTTACGGATATGTGCGCCGAAACCAGGAGTTCCCAACACAGCAGCAACGTCACCACCAATAGTAAACATACCGCCTTTAATACCAACTTCCCACATATCCTTCGGTTTCCCGGGATAATCGTGGTTGCCAACCATAAACTCATTGTGCTGAGCCAGTTGTTTTTTGTTATAGTAGTTAGAATCGGTAACAGAAAAAGAACCATATATCGGGTGGGGTGCGGTATATGGATGCGAAGGGCTAACCTGCGCGTTGACGCTGCCTATACAAGCAGATAGTCCCAGAATAATGCCGAGAGATTTTGAATTTTTCATACTTTTTTATTTGGTCTATTAGTTATAGCTATACGATACCATCTGTTTCTATTTATAAAACAGGAGAAAACGCATAATTAATGAGCAAATATATAATATTATGCCAAAAATATGAAAGTATTGTTAATTTTCTTGGACATGGACGCGTTGTACTTTAAAAGCTACATTTTGTCCTGCTTTTTGGCGTTTTTCGCATAAAAATTTATTCCTTCTAATATTCCTGAGGAAAGTGGGGTTGTGGAAAAATAAACATTTCGTTTACCTTTTAGCACATCCAGCTCCTTGCTATAGTTAGCAACCACTACACCTTTTGCCTGCCCTTGCAGCATATCTATATCATTACCTCCATTTCCGGCTGTTATAAATTGCTCTACGGGGAGCTTCCATTTATAGCTAAGGTACCTTACCACATTACCCTTTCCTGCACGACGTGGTATGATGTCCAGGTATTTATTATCAGTAAGAAGGACCTTTGCCGGCAATTTGCGGTCATATAGTTGTTTATTTACATTGGCTAAATCATCTCCCGAAAAATCATCTGCAACAAAATAGCTGATCTTAAAAGGCCATTGCGCATCTTCACCTTGCGGTGTAATACCGGCCAATCCCTCCAGGGCATTAACGATCAGCGATCGCTTCCATTGGTGATTGACGTGCTTTTCCCATCCAATATCAGGGATAAAGTCTTTGGTATAAAATAATTCTGTTCCGGCTGAGCAGATCAGAATATCAGGACTTACAAAGGGATATTTTTGAAGCGCCTCCTGCACCAGGGCTCTATTTCTGCCACTGGAAATACCAAATACTACTTCAGGGTTTTGGCGTAACCAATCCATTAATTCATCCAGCCCTGTGGTATCATCGCCTTCTAACAGGGTTCCATCGAGGTCACTTATCAGAAACAGCTGTGCATCAGCCAGTTTACGGCCGAAGGAGGTTTGCGCCTGGAATTTTTCAGCCTTTTCTTTAAATATGCCGTCTATTGCTTCTACATATTTCTCTGCGTGCTTATTCCACGCATAGTCTTCTGCCCCGGCTTTTATACCATTTGCAGAATATTGATCCCATAATGTTCTATCTGCAATGATCTTCTTAAGCGCGGTAGCAATTGCAGCCGTATCTTCAACGTCTACCAGCAACCCGTTTTCAGCCTTACCTACAATTTCTTTAGGGCCACCCGTGGGAGAGGCTACAATTGGTAAACCACAGGCAGCAGCTTCTACGATAGTTAAACCAAAATTCTCACCGGGAGTGGCATTTACAAAAACGCCTTTTTTACGGGCGGCTATGCGATATATTTCCGGTACTTCTACACCCGGATCATTTTTCTTGGGAAGGGCCATCTTCCCGTATAGGTCATATTTATCCATCAACAATAAGAGATTTGTCAATATCTCTTTTTCGTCATCCGGCATCTGCGATATATCTTTTCGTACACCTGCAAAAATGGCAAGATTAGCCATTGCCTGTAACTCTTTGTCCTGTCCGTAACTGGTAATGATGGCTTCGAAATTTTTTCGCTTATCAGCGCGACCAATGGACAAAATCAAGGGCTTATCGGCATTAAATAAAAACCGCTCGATCTCCGAATTAATTTTATGCAATGCCTGCTCTTGCTCAATAGTCATGGCAAATGCCGGCATTTCTAACCTGTAGTACGGATAAAATACATCGCTGTTAACGCCTGGAGGTATCACCATAAAGTTAGCCTGCGACCGGCCACTATAATCCCGGTATTGGGTATCTACCTCGTGCTGCGTACTTACAATAACAATATCAGCATTGGCTATTACTTTTTCCTCTTCGTCAATGCGGCGCTGCATATTGAAACGGTCATTCAGCTTTTTCTCTTCCCAGCCCTGACTTAATAGTATACGCTTTTTATTTCTGCCCAGAGAATGCCCCGTTGCAATTAAAGGAAGTGCAAAGATCTTACTGAGCTCGCAGGCAATATAATTACCATCCGCATAATGCCCATGCAATACATCCGGGTAATCATCCTCCTCTTCATTAAAGCGTATGGTATTATTAATAAACTCATCGAGGTGGTCCCAAAGCTGTTCTTTCTCTTTGTATAGCTGTCCGCCACAATCAACCCTTACAATACGGGCTTTTTCATTTACTGTTTCGATGGGTTGGCTATAGGAAACCGATACACGTTTGTCTGTAATGCGACGGGTAAACAAATCCACTTTTCTTACCTGCGGATGTTTAGAAAGCGCTTCCAGCAATTCTAATACATATTTAACCTGTCCTCCTGTATCTTTATCGCGGCCTATTTCTGCCTGGTGAAATCTGATCAAACCATGGGGGCTGAATAACTGGATGTAATAATTTTTCATCATTCTTTTTTTATAATCCGCCCGAAAGACGAATTTATTATGTAACGCTTTTTAGACCTATTTATCTGTGTGCTAAACATTTCTATAGCGTTTTCTTTTGATAGGTGTGGTTTTTGAGCGGTTGAAATATAATTATTTTTAAACAAATGCAAAATATACAGAGAAGTTTCTACACAGGATCTGGATTTAGTGATTGGGAAATCGGTGATGTAACGATCATATTGCACGATGGGGTATACCACCTGTTTCATTTGATCATCCCCAATCACGACTATATCGCACATGCGGTATCCCACGATTGTATATCATGGAAAAGAGTAAAGAATGCGCTGTTTGTGGGGGACCCCGGCGAATGGGATGATGATATGTTATGGACCATGCATGTTTGTAAAGTAGGAGAGCGCTTTGAGATGTATTACACGGGACTTCAGCGAAAGCTCAGAGGAACCAATTCGATGATCGGACTTGCTGTATCCTACGATCTTTACAACTGGGAGAAAAAGAACCAGGGCATTTTTCCTATTGAATCTAAAGGACCGTATTATGAAAGCATGGATGACAGCCCCCGCAAGTGGCTTAGCTTCAGGGATCCCTATCGCATTGATCATGACAGGGTTACTTATTTCCTGGTTTGTGCCCGATCAGCTCAGGGGCCCGTATCGAGGCGTGGATGTATCGCCTTATTGAAACAGGAAAATGAGCAGGTAACTTACATGAAACCCTTACATATGCCCATGATGTATGATGACCTGGAATGCCCCTGTGTATTTGAGCTGAATGGCCGCTACTATGCAATCGCTTCCATCAGAGAAGATGTGAAGATCCGCTACTGGTTCGCCAATGAATTTCTGGGGGAATACCACGCGTTTCATGCCAATGTATTATTACCACAAGGGAACTATGCGGCCAGGGTTGTTGAAAGTGTTAATGGGAAAACACTTATTTATTCTTTTTTTTACACCTCGGGGCTGATTAATTCTCATCGCGTATTTCTGCCACCCAAACAATTAGATACGGATGAAAAAGGACGACTTCTGCTCAAAAGTTTTGACCATTGGGAAGATGTGGCTTACGATGTTCTTGCTCAAAATCATTTTAGTGAACTACGTCAATTGTTTAATAACCCAACAGCCTCCCATCGTGTGGAAGATAACCGTTGGGTATTAGGCTCCAGAAGCGGCCATGAATTATTTGTAATGCAAAAACCTGCGGATGATTTCATATGGGAAGGGGTGATCTCTGTAGAAGGCATGGGCAAGCTGGGACTGGTGACAGATATGGATGAAGAGGGTTCAGGATACTATTACTCCTTTGACGTTGTAAACGGGCATATCGAAGTGCGCGCCTGGGGGTTTAATGAAGCCGACATCCGGTCGAACTTCCATTTTAAAGTTTTGCAGGACAACCAGTTTGCCATTAATCCTAATTATACCTATCATTTTAAACTGATCCGGTTTGGAAATTATATCGAACTGGCTATTGACGGATTGGTAAAGCTCACTTTAATCGACTACAACTATAACAATAATTATATTGGTCTTTACTCAGCGTCGTCTGTGGTATCGCTTAATAATAGTTTTATTAAGAAGCTTCCACCATTAGAGGATGAATACATCAGCAACGCATAATTTAATATGCATCATTCAAAAAAATTGATTACCTATTCAACAATTACAATTCTTTGTTGTTACTATGCCAAACAGTTAGACCGGTTTTGAAGATCATAACTTAAAAAAATGTTAAACGCATTATAAGAGCGAAGGAATAGAAGAGAAGCAGCGTCTTACTACATATAAATAAGCAAAAAAGTTTTTCTCATAAGCAGTTAGTTTTGGTTTAAAACCCCACGTTTCCACGAGGGGTTTTTTGTTTGCCTTATCCATCAAAAACCAATTAAGAGTGAGATAAGAACAGATTAGATTTTCATTAGAGTAAAATGATCGAAAAAAAACTGCTATTTATTTAAGTATCCTGCCTGTATACCTGAGCAAATGCTTGACCAGCACCAGCTTTGGGACGATCACGAATTGCAGCACCACTATATCTGCATTTATGATGCAGCATTAGAAAAATACCTGGCAAATTAGAATATTCCTTATGCCTGAAAAATAGTATTACTATTATTTTCTATGGTATTAATACCGCCTACTTTCGCCGCAGTTTCAAAAGTTCAATACAGGTATTTATATGGAGTTTTTATTGAAGTTTAAGTTAAGTCAGCATTTATATGTTAAAGATCCGGAAAGCAGTGAACTGGGTAAGACTATCGTAGAAAATGCAATTGAGCTTATTTACGAGCTGGGCTTTGAACAGTTCACTTTTAAAAAACTCAGCACAAAAATTCATACTACTGAAGCCACCATCTATCGATATTTTACTTCAAAGCATCGTTTGCTGATTTATATTCTGAACTGGTATTGGTCTTACCTGGAGTTTCTGAGTGAAATGCTGATCCCGGCAGATAAAACGGCATCTGACAAACTGAGGCTGATCCTTACCATTCTCACCCATTGTCAAAATGAAGAGCAACAACTTATGGATTACAACCTGGAACATTTACACAGCATCGTTATACAGGAAAGCAGCAAGTCTTATTTAGTGAAGGAAGTGGACGCTATTAATAAAGAAATGGCATTTAACCCACTCAAGAGCCTGTGCAGGCGCATCAGCATGATCATACTGGAAATACAACCCGGCTATCCCTACGCACGTTCCCTGGCAAGTACTTTACTGGAGACTGCACATGATCAGCAGTTCTTTAGCGAACACCTTCCTTCTCTAACCAATAATACATCGCAACAGCAACACAAAAAATATGTATTGGATTACCTGGTTCAACTGGCGTTTTCCGCTATTAAATAAAATCATTACATGGCACAACAGATCGATACGAAATTTAACAGTAGAAAACTTTTTCAATATATCACCAAGGAGAAAAAAGACGCCGCTAATATTTATTTCTATGCGATATTAAATGGCCTGGTGCAGTTAAGCATTCCTCTGGGTATACAGGCTATTGTAAGTTTTGTAATGGGTGCCACTATGGTCACCTCTTTGTACCTGCTGATCGGATTTGTAGTAGCCGGTACTTTTATGGCTGGTTTCTTCCGGATCAGAGTTATGCAGATTATTGAAAAAATACAGCAGAAAATATTTGTTGAGTACTCGCTGGCTTTTGCTGAAAAGCTACCCAAAATTAACCTCAAGGTATCCCGAAAGTATTATCTTCCCGAACTACTGAACAGGTTCTTCGATGCGCCCAACCTACAAAAAGGCATCTCTAAATTACTCCTTGAAATACCTACCGCACTTATACAAATTGTTTTCGGCATTGTGCTGCTGTCTTTCTATCACCCCTGGTTTTTAGTATTTGGAGCCCTGGTGCTAATCATCGTTATCGTCATCTTTCGGTTAACTATGAGCTCGGGTATTCAATCGAGCCTGCAGGAGAGCGATAAAAAATATGAAGTGGCTTCCTGGCTTGAGGACATCGCCGGATCGGTAAAAACCTTCAAAATCAATTCCAAGGCGAATACACATTTGAGAGGAACGGACGAGCGGGTAATTCGCTATTTACAACACAGGACCGCTCATTTTAAAGTGTTAGTATTTCAATACTGGACCATCATCGGTTTTAAAGTACTCATTACACTGCTGATGCTGGCCATCGGTACCTACCTGCTGGTGAATCAGGAGTTGAATATCGGAGCTTTTGTTGCTACTGAGATCGTAGTACTCATGATTTTGACCGCTGTGGAGAAACTTATTAAAAGTCTTGAAAGCTACTATGATGTCATTACCTCGCTTACCAAGTTAAGTAAAGTAACCGACCTGGAGGAAGAGCCATCAGCTGATATTGAGGTAGAGAGAACCGGAGACGGCATGGAAATAAGTTTCAATGATGTATCATTTCATTTTAATGATCAGAAACCTGTTCTGCAAAATCTAAACTTTTCCGTGCCTGCTAATAGCATTACTGTAATTAATGGTGTTTTAGGCGCGGGTAAGTCTTTATTATTAAATATTATTATAGGCTTTTATGAACCCACCAGCGGCACTATCTTGTTCGACAAAATTCCATTAAAGAATCTGAATAAAGAATCTTTCAGAGATGCATCGGGTATTTACCTCGAAGATATGGCTATCATCAAGGGATCATTGCTGGACAATATCTTATTGGGACGCGAAGATGTGGGCACCGACGACATTGTAAACCTGACCCGTCAGTGGGGCATTGAAGATTTATCGAGCCAGTTTACAGAAGGGCTGCTCACTCAACTCAGTGAGACGGATACCGAGCTTTCATTCAGTGCGCGTAAAAAGATTTTGCTGTTAAGAGCAACAGTGGGCAAAAAGCGATTGTTATTGCTGGAAGATCCTATTGTGGGTATGAACCGCCATTTTTCATCAAAGATGATCGAATACCTGCAAAAGATTAAACAGCATACTACGATTGTGATCGTTTCACAAAGCGAGGACCTCATCAGCATTGCAGATCAGACATTGTTCCTGAACAAGGGCAGGATCAGTAAAGAAGACTAGAAAGAACGGGCAACCCATCTGCCTGTGCGTAATAATAAATTAAATTATCAGGAAGGATGAAATTAGAATCATTCAATAATATCTATCACTATAACCGCAAGTCGAGAGTAAAGCGCTGGTTTTACATTTTCCTTGCTTTGTGCGTGATCATTTTGTTTTTACCCTGGACACAAAACATAAAGGTGAAAGGTAACGTAACCTCGTTGCTGCAGGAACAGCGGCCGCAACAGTTAAATTCACCTATACCTGGCCGGATTGCTAAATGGCATGTAAAGAACGGCGACTTTGTTAAAAAGGGTGATACGATACTACAGCTAACGGAGATCAAAGAAGATTATATGGATCCCTTGTTGATAGATCGTACTGAAGAACAGGTAAAAGCCAAGCAAGGCGTACGGGATTATTACGAGGCTAAAGTAAACACTACCGATGCCCAATTAAGTGCGCTGGCCAGCGGCAGGGACCTTAAACTGGAACAGCTGAAAGTAAAGCTGGGTCAGCTAAATAATAAGCTGGCTGCCGAAGAGGCAGAGCTGGAAGCCGCCAACAATGAGTTTGAACTAACTACGGACCAGTATCAGCGACAGAAAAAAATGTATGATGACGGCCTTGTTTCTTTAACACAGCTACAACAAAGAAGCATTGCCTATCAAAATGCCACCGCCAAAAAAACCGCGGCGCAAAATAAACTGGCACAAACCCGCCAGGAAATTATCACCGTAAACCTGGAGCAAAGCGCTACGGTGCAGGACTACTCTGAAAAGCTTAATAAAACGCAGGGAGAACTATTTCAAAGCAAGGGCCTGATTGAGAGTAGCGAGGGAGATATAGCCAAGCTGCAGAACCAGGTATCTAATTATAAGATACGCCGTGGCTTGTATGCAGTAATAGCTGCGCAGGACGGGCAGATTGTGCAGCTTAATAAGGCCGGTATTGGCGAAATTCTCAAAGATGGAGAAAGTATCGGTTCTATCGTGCCCGGCAATGTTGACTATGCGGTTGAGATCTATATCAAACCGGTTGACCTACCCCTGGTTAAGGCAGGACAATCTGTGATGTTTGTTTTCGACGGATTCCCTGCCATTGTTTTCTCGGGCTGGCCTAATACCAGCTATGGCATCTTCAGAGGAAAAGTAATTGCGGTAGAGAGCAATATCAGCGCTAATGGGCTTTTCAGGGCATTAGCCATAGAAGACAAAGGTAAAAAACCCTGGCCACCTCAGTTAAAAATGGGTGCGGGTGTACAAGGCATTGCTATCTTAAATGATGTACCGGTTTGGTATGAGCTGTGGCGAAATATCAACGGATTCCCACCAGACTATTATATAGTAAAAAACGAAACAACAGCGAGCGGTAAATGAAAAATCTAAAAAAAACACTGTTACTGGTCATCGCGGTTTGTTTGTCCGGCTACTGTCTTGCGCAGGACACTTTACTCCTGGCGCACGATGAGTTCCTGGCTGTAGTGAGGAACTATCACCCATTGGCATTTCGGTATCAATTGCAAAACCGGATTGCTGCCGATGAAATACAAAAGGCACGCGGCAACTTTGATCCGCTGGCAAGCGCCAAAAATGGCGCTAAAACTATTGACGGCCTCAACTACTATAAGGAAACGCATGTGGAACTGGGCATTCCCACCTGGTATGGTATTGAGTTGAATGGAAACTACAACTATATCGACGGACAGAAACTTAATAACAGTGTAACCAAAGGGGGCCTGTTCCAGTTTGGCATTACACTGCCACTAGCGAAAAACCTACTATATGATAAGCGAAGAGCTTTATTAGACCAGGCAAGGTTTGGGCTACAGATGACGGAGGCAGAACAGCAGGTTTTGACCAACCAGCTGATGCTGGATGCAGAAAATATTTACTGGGAATGGGTGAAGCAATACGAAATATACCAACTGCAGTCGCGAACAGTTGCTGTCAACCAACAACGACTGCAACTTACACAAAAGACACTTGAATATGGCGAGCGTGCGGCCATTGACACAACCGAGGCTCTATCTCAGCTACAAAGTTTTGAATTGCAATTACAAGAGGCCTATCTGAAATTTGTAAAAGCTACCCAGGAACTTTCACTTTTTATGTGGACCAAAGACAGAGCGCCTTATGAGTTGAGTTCGGCAGTAGCGCCGGCCGAAAATCTCATTGAAAATAATGCTTATGAAAATTACAGCGTTTTATTGACAGCGTTGGAAAGTCGGCCGCTGAACCAGCATGCAGCCGTTCAATATTATACCCGGAAACAACGGGTACTGGAAAGCGAGCGGCGGCTGAAACAGCAAAGTTTACTACCTAAGCTCGATTTCACTTATAACTTTTTTAATAAGGAACAATACAAAGCAGATTATCTCCCATTGTTTCAAAACAATTATCAATATGGCCTGAAGCTGGAGATTCCTCTTTTGCTTAGAGAGGCCAGGGCTGACTACAGGATCGCTAAATCGAAAATTGAGCAAAACCAACTGGATACTGATTACAAACAGCAAGAGCTTAATACAAAAATCATCACATACCGAAATGAAGTCATCAATTACCGTAACCAGATTGATATTGCCCAACAAAATATCATCAACTACCGGCGTTTGTTAACTGCCGAAGAAACCCGTTTTGGTAATGGCGAAAGCTCCCTCTTTTTGATTAACACCAGGGAAAACAAGTTGCTTGAGACCGAACAAAAGCTCATCGAATTGCGGTTGAAATTTGTTAATAGCTACAACAGGTTGAAGTGGCTGAACGAGAACTTTAACAATCCGGTGGCGAGCACCCGGCAACTATCGCCAGCAGGTTTACGATAGATTTATTTTAGAATGTGTTTGCCCAACCATTTGTATCGGCTATTGTTGTAGTTATTGACACTAAGTATCAGGAAAGCGAAATCGCAAAAAAGTGCATCATACTTAACATTCACCCATGATACAAGGACTTTACGAAACACATTTATTTGTTGAAAACCTGGAAACTTCGGTTCATTTCTATGAAAATGTTTTAGGCCTTACACCCTGCTATTCTGAAGCAGCAAGGCGCCTTGCTTTTTTCTGGGTGGGTAAGCCTAAGGAAGCGATGCTGGGACTTTGGGAGAAGCCCCAATCACAAATTAATCCTCAGCATTTTGCATTTAGATGCGAAAAAGACTTTATTGTATATCATGCCGCTCAATACTTAAAGGAACGCAATTTACGTCCTTATAATTTTTTAAAAGATGGCAGCGAACAACCCATGGTTTTTGCATGGATGCCGGCCATTGCGATTTACTTTAATGACCCGGATGGTCAACAACTGGAATTTATATCGATCTTAGAAGGCGATGCAAAACCTGAATTGGGCGTTGTTTCATATAATGAGTGGGTCAAAAGCAATCCTGGTTAGATTTTACTTCTGTAATCAAATGATCTCAGATTAACGATGTTTTAAAAAATCCACCACCTTCCTTAAGACTAAATTGGCCAGGAAAGCAGATTGCCTGGCCCAGTTTCGCGGACGTATAGAATTATTAAGATTGCCATTCCATGCTTTTTGATACAGCATCTTCAATAAAGGCTGGTGATATTTCTCTAAATAATTAAAGATCCCTTCACGCTTCATTCTTTTTTTAAGGTAGAGCAAATTCCAAAGCGGGTTTTCTAACTCGTAGTACATTTTAACTGCCCTTGTATGCAAAACAACTTTATCCATTACCGGTCCTATTTGCTGACCGATGTGTTGCCGGTACAAACCCAGGCATTCATCCTGAAAGTGAATATTATCCTGCATTAAATACTGGATGCCCAACTGGTAATCATGAATTACATCTTCAACATCCTGCTTGAATGATACCGGTGTTGCCGGCTTCCTGATGCACAAGGCACAGCCGGTTACCGTATTACCAAAAAAAACGGTGTGTGACAAGTAATTCTTTTCCTGATAATCACTCCTTAAATAATGCAGGAAACCTGTAGTATCCCAAATAGTGAGATTGGTAAGTTCTTTATCAGCCAGGCAAATTTGAAGATTGTGGCTAACCGCCATAATATCGGGACGACGATTGAAGATATTGACCACTGATACTGTTTTATGAGGAAACCAAATATCATCCTGATCACATAAAAAAATAATATCGCCGGAACAAAGATTAATGGCCTTCTCAAAATTCTTTACAGATCCCAGTTGCTGTTTATTGTTGAATACTTTGATTACAGCTGGATGCTTTTGCCGATATTGCTCCAGGATGCTTAAGGTATCATCGGTAGAGCCATCATCACAAATAATAATTTCATTGGGTGGGAGATGCTGGCCTAAAATACTATCTAACTGTTCCGGCAGGAACGCGGCTCCGTTGTAAGTGCATAGCGCAACTGAAATCGCTTTTTCGAAGTTTTGGAAATCGTTCTGATGATACGTTAGAATGTCTTCTATTGTACTAACAGCTTGTTGTAAAGACCCTGTCTCCGAAACCAACTCATGTCCTGCTTTTCCCATTTTTAACCGCAGCTCCGGAGGCATCAGGTATATATTTTCCAATGATTCGGCAAGTGACTGAACATCTTTATTCTTTACGACCCATCCGGTTTTTCCCGGCAATACAAACTCCCTTGCAGCTCCCATATCAAAAGAAACTACTGGAGTGCCACATGCAGCAGCTTCAATTAGCATAGACGGACCCGAGTCTTCAACAGAACAATTTACATATACATCGGCGGCCTGGTACAAAAAAGACAACAACCTTTCATCTTTTATGTATGGTATATACTTTTTATTGAATTTGATCTTACTATGCGCGTCTTCATTTAAAAACCTTGTAACTGAAACTATCTCTACTTTATTCCTATCTTGAGGCGAGAGTTTTTCCCAAAACAGGTTAATGGCTTCAACAAAATAAGCATATCCCTTACGCTCGTCCTTTGTATTTTCTGAGCCTGCGAGTATGTAGAATTTATCGGAAGCCAGGTTAAAGATCTCTTTAGCAATAGGTCTTTGCAGTCTATTAAAAATTTCCGTATCTACAACACTGGAGATATTAAAAACAGGCTCCTGATTTTGGTAAATAAGGGATTCCCTTGCCTGCTTTTTTGTCCATTCCGTTCCGGCAAGAATTTTGAAATTTCCTTTTTGAGCATTGTGCTTTTTTATTTGAAAGTTTCTACCCGCTAATGCTCTCAAATCAGGATTTAAAATAGCCGGACAATCGACTGTATCACATCCTGATCGGTACCCCTCGCAATCCCAGGCAAAATGACAACCACCCGTAAAATGGCTCATATCTACAGCCAGGTTATAAACGACGGCTTTAGTAGTTTCCGAAAGTTTCAATATATCTGTAGAGGTCAGGAAATCAAAACTAAGACCCACAAAAATAATATGAGGGTTGAATCTCAGGTGTTTCAAAATATTGTCTATATCCTGATATGAATGCGCTTCATTTATAGAATTAAAAAGATATTTTGGGTCACGTACCAACTCCTTCTTATTTCCATTTTCAGCTACAATGCTGCTATTATCGGAATGATGATTATTTTTTGCAGGTAGTTGCGTAATGGCTGAATTCCCTTCGCTTTTATTCTTTGCTAAAACCTGAATATTGTAGCCTTTTTTATGCAAAGCATCGACCAACTTCAATAAAGCGAGGTCAGCTCCAGTCTGGTCGCCTAATGTAACAAACAAAATATTCGTTTCCCCTATTTTCACTGTGTTTTAAAGGAGGATTTATTTTCTTTAAAAAGCTGTATTGCTCTTGAATCCACTCCGCTCCTGGCTTTAGTACCCGCAACACCGTAAACAGAATAGGGTGCCACGTCTCTAGTAATAAGGCAGCCCATTCCAATCAAACTTCCCTTACCAATTCGAAGCCCTTCTTTTATTATAGCACCCATACCTATAAAAACATGATCTTCTATGATAATATTTCCGCCAAGCGTTGCTGCAGATAAAAAGCTAAAATCCCCTATTTCGACATGATGGCCAATTCCCGTACCACTTAAAGTCACGCCGTTGCCAATTTTTATAAATGGATGGAGCCGGCACCCGTTATCAAAGAAACAATTATACCCATAAGAGGGTTCAAAGCTTTGTTTTATTACAGAAGAGCAAAAGCTGACCAGCATGTATCCCTTGGCCCGGGCTTTATCGCATACCGTCTCCAAAACAGTACTTAATTTTATCGGGCCGATTGCAACAAACATATCGGCGTCATCCGGCTTAATACTCCGCTCGATACTTTCAAAAGGAATTACAGAAAGACCAAACAGTTCGTTTTTCTTTAAATAAGCCTGCTCTACTGTGAATGCGACAACTTTATACTCAGATTCCTTTTCAAAATAAGCATATGCCAGTTCGGCCTGTGCGCCGATTCCATATATAATTAGTTTCTTCGTTTTCATTAATTTGATTTGCAAATACAGATACTGTTCTATCTATATAACCTTATTAATAATTGATGAAATGCGTTCGAGATCTCCCACCTCCAGATCATGATACAGCGGCAAACATAAAATGCGGGAAGCTGCATCTTCTGCGATGGGCATTGCCGGTCCAGTAAGATAATTGACCTTATTAAGTGCCGGATAGAAATAGCGGCGGGGAAAAATCTGCTCTCTATTAAGGGCTGCTTTCACTTTCAGCATGCTCTCTTCTGCTTCGAATAGAACCGGATAATACCCATAATTCCAATCTGTTCCCTTTCGCAACTTTATTTTTTGTATTCCCGTATGAAGAAGGTGATCATAAATTTCTGTCCGTTGTTTTCTGCTTTCCACCAAAGACTTGACATGTGGCAATATAGCGAGGCCCATTGCAGCATGTAGCTCACTGGCTTTGCCATTTATACCCAGTCCATGAAAATCTTCGGGACCATTGTGACCCAAATTATGAAGCCATATTATATTTTCCATCAGCTTTTTATTACGGGTAATCAAACAACCACCTTCTGCCGTATGAAACAGTTTTGTTGCATGAAAGCTGCATACGCTGATATCTCCGTAATTAAAAATGCTCTGGCCCTGGTAGTTAACCCCAAAACAATGAGCACCATCATAGATCACTTTGAGACCGTGCCTTACGGCTATTTCTTCAATCCTTTCCACATTACAGGGATTGCCAAAAACATGTGTAGCCAAAATAGCGCTAGTATTCGGGGTGATAGCCTGTTCAATTTTATCAGCATCTATGCACCAATGATCTGCCTCTATATCTACAAATACAGGCACGCAACCCTGCCAGGCAATTGCAGCACTTGTAGCAATGTAGCTAAACGGCGTGGTAATAATTTCTCCCCTTAGCGATAAAGCTTTTATAGCAATTTGTAATGCAAGGGTTCCGTTAGCTGTTACCAAAACCTGCGGGATGTTTAAATAGACCTTTAGTGCTTCCATCAACTGCAACAACAATGCCCCCCCGTTGGTCAATTGGTTACTGTGCCAGGCCGGATGAAGCATCTTTATATATTCTTCCATTGGAGGAAGAAAGGACTTAGTGACCTGTATTGAAGATAGTTTTCTCATTATGTACCCAGTTACTCTTATACCCCCTAAAGTGATGCTACATTGCCATGCGGACTCAAAAAGAAAAATCCACTGCTAATTATTTTAATGCAAGTAAAGGATTACAATAATAAGATAAAAATAGAATATCAAATATATCTATCTGACATTCCTATTATTCTGTTTTAGTTTGAAAAAAATAAATTCTTCAACCCCGTTTATTAGTATATTATTTAATATTTTAGTACGCAAAACAAAAGTCTTAACTCTAAAGATGGCTATTGTTCAAATAGCCAGAGAAGATATTCAAACTAGTTGATCATTTAAAACCATTAGGTGCCTATAAATAAAAGAATTTCGGTCTGCATGGCTACATGTAATGGCGAAGCCTTTGTGGCTGAACAGATATCATCCATCCTTCGACAATTAAAAGCGGAAGATGAATTAGTTATTTCTGATGACAATTCAACTGACGAAACTATAAATATCATACAAGCCTTTGCTGATCCAAGGATCCGTTTCTACAAGGTTCATTTCAACTCATTTGTAAAAAATTTCGAGTTTGCGCTAAGCAAAAGTACGGGCGCCTACATATTTCTCTCCGACCAGGATGATACATGGCTGGAGAATAAGGTACCGACAATGCTACATCATCTTCAAAACAATGAACTGGTTGTTAGTAACGCTTGGGTCACCAATAAACATGGCGATGTGCTATTCCCGTTTTACAAATACCCTGCTGACGATATGAACAATAAGCATGTGATGTGGAAGATATTCAGGGCACCTACTTCAGGATGCTGTATGGCCTTTAGAAGAAGCTTGCTGACTAAGATATACCCTTTTCCCAGGGATATGTATATGCACGACAGGTGGATATGGGCTTTGGCCTGTATTTATACAAACCCATTAATTATAGATGACCCGCTCATTTTATACAGAAGACATGAAAACAACGTGACTAATATTGAGGGAAAAGATCCCGTTTTACTGGGGAAAAGCCAGGTGACTCTTGCAGAAAAAATCAGGATCAGGTATATTTTAGCCAAAGCTTTGCTGCTACAACTACTTGTAAGAAAAGAGCAGCTGCTTGATTAATAATTATCAACTCCTCCTTGCAGCTAATCTATTGACCTATTTTAATAAGTCGTTTTCACACCTGATATTTGTCGTGAATCAACTACACCACTCCTGTTTTATTGCCGATCTTTATGTCTCAACAAATTCAGCGATTATGCGAAAGATCATTGTATTATCCATGATTACACTTGATGGTGTCATTCAGGCGCCAGGCGGCCCGAAAGAAGATGAATCTGACGGATTTAAGTATGGTGGGTGGACGGAACCCTATGGTGATGAATCGTACAGCAAGGTTGTTCTGGAAGAGTTGAAACCAGCCTCCTATCTTTTAGGCAGGAGAACTTTCGAAATATGGGAACAATACTGGCCGCATCATGGAGATTACTGGCCGGGCATTAATGAAGGAGCCAAATATGTACTATCTGCCACTAGGAATCATTCTGATTGGCATAATACTCACTTCGTAACAACGCTTACAGCTATCCAACAATTGAAACAATCGGAGGGGCCAGATATACAGGTATGGGGCAGCAGCGAATTGGTACACCTTTTATTAAGTAATGACCTAGTTGACGAGTTGAGACTTAAAATTCATCCTATATTATTGGGCAGCGGCAAAAGGCTTTTTGATACAGCCGCGATCCCTGCTGCCTACAAGCTTTCAGATACTGTCATCACTTCAACTGGCGTGATCATTGCGCGTTATTTCCGATCCGGAGATGTTAAGACAGGACAGGTTAAATAATTAAGGATCATATTATATCTCTCGGACTTAGCTGAGCACTATGAAAGTCTGTACCATACTATTGTTGCATATTATTGACATTTTCCCTGCTTGCGCGCAGGAGGTCCGGCTCCAGAGAATAGTTCCTTATACCTGTGCCTGAATGACGCTACAGCAGCCACTTTTGCAGCGAAGCTTTAAAATGAAAAAGTCGACAGCACTATTTCTATTCTATATGACTTCGACAATGGCAGGTTGCCCAACTCAAGGCGTATCATTTTGTGGACACATAATGGAGCCCACTTTATAAGACTTATTGCAGGATGTGATAAAATTTACAGGGACAATACAAGTGCCTGCGATCTAAAGCATTTATGGCAATATATTAAAGCAACACCTTTTGCTGACGCAACTGTTCCTATACAATCCGGTACCTGACAATCGCACGACAAAGGCTATAGCATAACCGTAAATGCCGACAAAAAATCATTTTATGTTTTGATAAGAGATAATGAAAGAAGAAGTACTGAAAAACACAAAAAACCCTGACGCTGACAGAAGGGTGATGTTAACTAACAAAATAGATACATTAATAGGGAACATTTTGGCCTGCATTATGATTACAAGAATTGCCCAATGTTTAGCATGAAAGATAAAACCGTTGCACCTGAGGAAAAAAGTTTTGCAAATTCCCAATGCCGACTGGTATATTATTTGACCACCGACATCTTATAGTTTAACTCAATGAATAATACTAAAAAAAACAAATTTGACAACTTCCCACCAATTGGCGGACTAATGGTTTCTAAAATGGTGACGGATGACAACGTACAACCTGGCTTTATGTATCGTGAGAAAAGATCACGCCCGGAAGACAGCGGCTGGCGGATCTTCACCGGATTTGAAACAGAAGAATACAGCGATAATCCTGAAAATATAGGAATTTACAGTGCCTCGACCATACTAAGTATTGATCCGTCGATCAAAGATATTTTATTAAAAGGTATCGGTTCGGTCTATGAAAGAACCGGAGATGACGGGGATTGGTATCGGGTGACAGATTTTGATCTGGAAGGTGACTATATGGTCACGCACAGGATAACGAAACAATGAATCATTAATATTAATAACCTATTCGAACGTTCGGTTGAAGAAAGTGGCGACCTGCTTTATACAACCGGAGACAAATCTGTAAGAATAGCGATATGGAATGAAGACCACAAAAGCAAGGAGCAAATTTATACGAAACATAAAGAAATAGTCGAAAACAAAGATCAATCTGTTGCCGGCACACTGCAGGTTTTTGACTTTTCCGACCATAAAATTGCCAGGATCGGCTATCTAATAGAGGAAGCCGACGGCAGCAAAAACTATCAGGTACTTTATGGATTTTCCATTATCGATCATCAAATGGTTATGGCAGCATTATATTTTGATAACGGCGAGGATATAAACTGGGCCATAGAAACCTGGAAAAGTATTAAAACGAAAGACAATAAATCCTAAAATCAATTTTATAACTGTAGCTGTAACTAACCTGGAAAAGTTGAGGGATTTTTACCAAAATGCGTTTAGCTTTCCTGTATCCGAACAAAGCGATACTTTATGCTTGTTTGAATTGAATGATCATTTCTATTTCGTTATCCAGGAACGTGCTGATTTTTCAGGGCAAATTCGTGATACCCCAGTAATCACTTCCCCCGGCAACCTCTATTACTGCTCATTAAAAAAAACGCTTAGGATAATTTGTCGTACACTCTATACAACGCACCTATAAATTAGTTTAATTTTGTGAATATCAACTAGCATTCAAGATTATCAAAAATCATCATAGCAAACAGAGAATGAAAATCAACAAATACCTTTCAAAAACTTTAGGTTTTCTATTTTCTAACCGGACTTTAACGCAAAGAAAAGGTCAGATAAAACGAGAATCCGGTACTGTTGCTGCTAACCCAAATGACCACAAACTATCTACGATATCTACGGGGGAAGTCAATACACGGCTATGCAGCCTGCCATGGCAGAAGATTATTGTAAACACTCAATCTAATCCGCCAAGTGCTGCTCCCTGCAGAAATTTTCAGCCAATTTGGAATGCTTGGGATTTAGAAGGAATATCCGTTGCGCTTCAAGTAAAACGGAATAATCTTCTTACCGGATCATTGCAACGAAATTGCCTTGAATGTCAGGACAAACGCCTTGCCTCTAAATCCGAACTTCTCGCACTTTTGGAAAGCGAGGGGCTGAAGGATTATGACGGGAACAAAATGATTGATGCCTTACAAGAGGCAATAAAATCTCCAGTAATGGCACCTCCTGAACATCTGACTTATAGGGTTGCACATACCAAAGACCCGCAGAGTTTTATTGCATCTGGCATTATCAGTATTTTCGAGATTTTATCGTTGGTTAGAAGCTACGATACCAGACAAACCTGTCGTCTTCTGGACTGGGGATGCGGTTGCGGTCGTATGTCGAAGCATATTGCTGAAAAATTTCCTGAAATCGAGTTAACTGGTTGCGATATTGATCGGGAAGCGGTTGATTGGTGTCAGAAGACAATTGAAAAAGGCGATTTTCTGCTTATTGATCCGCAGCCGCCCACTACTTTTGCGAGGGGGCGATTTACCTCAATCATTGGCTTTTCTATTATTACCCACTTAACCCGTGAACTCCAACAGTTATGGATAAACGAGTTGCACGAACTGCTTGTTGAAGACGGTATCCTGGTTTTGACTACACATGGCGAATATGCTGCCCGTCTCTATCAACTTTCTAATCGCTTGGAGATTGAGGGCATCATTGACGAGCGAATAGACGAAACACTAAGCGACATTTCACCAAATGGCTACTATCGTAGCACGTTCCAAAGCAGATGGTGGACAGAACAGACCTGGGGACAATATTTCGATACGTTGGAATATATTGAGGCTGGCGCGTTCGGAATGCAGGATATATTGGTTCTTAAAAAGAAAAGCCAGATTAAAATTAGTTAAGAAGCTTGTAGTTAATTGCTTTATTGATGATCCTTTTTAGTTGCTCCATTTCAGGGGCTCTGTTTGGCATAAAGAGACTATTTCAAAAACTGTGTAAGTGATAAAAATGGGGGTCGACGACACCGATTTTTTTATTCCTAAATACATACACTTTTATGCGACCAGAAGATGTATTAACAGAGGATTTTTAAAACAATTCAAGAGCTGCGATGAGCTCAATACCTTTCTATGCCACGGGCCACCGGGCCACCCGTTGTGAATTGCTTTATTGATTGTTTTTTGGTTTCCCCTTGCAGGGGATATATCTGGTATCAATGATTTCCGCTTCGCTCCAATTCATCATTTTGATTTACCTTGATCTTTGACAACGCTAGTACTGAGCAGCAGGCCTCTGCTATGTTGTGAATTGCTTTATTGATTATTTTTTGGTTTCCCCTTGCAGGGGATATATTTGGTATCAATGATTTCCGCTTCGCTCCAATTCATCATTTTGATTTACCTTGGTCTTTGACAACCTTTGAGAAAGCCTCCCGGGAGCTGTTCTTACAAAATTTAGTCCGCAACGAACTTACTCTTATTTCTTTTCAATCAATTGCTCTAGCTTAGCTATCATCTCATCTTTCTCCTTCAACATGCGTTCATAAAGAACCATCTTTTCGTCATGCATTTTTAAAACTGCTTCAACGGGATTAAAAACAGGATGAATATTGATTGCGGAGGCTCCGTCTTTAAAATCAGAAAAGTTATTCGCAGTTACATTTACCGCCTGTTCCTCATCAAAATTCTGGAAAGCCTTAACCGGTATTTTTAAAGCATCCGCTATTCATCCTTACTTACGTCACTCCATATTTGAAGTTTGGCCCGGCTATTTTAGATGAAAACTTGACTTCAACTATCATGAAAATAACTGGCTATTTGGCAAATTTCCTTATCTTTTTCAACACTTTTTGCTTGCCCAAAAAGGTGGAGCCCAAAAGGGCACCGCCAATCGATTGCCAGGGCGATTGGCGGGGGAATACCTATTAAACAATATGCCCGGCACATCCACAAGAAACATTTGCTTATGCCAGAATCACCAAAGCTTACCATACAATACTATGGATGTCTTTTCATTACCAGACGTTTCACCCTACCCCAGCTTCACCCTCCCGCCTTCTCTCCTCACCACTCCTCCCCGCTCGGCCTCATCAATGGCATAGCGCAGCAGCGTATCGATCTGTTTACCCACTTTGGCAAAACCAAAAACCCGGCAGAGATAACGGATCAACTCTTCCTCTTCGATGCTGAGATTGTGCGTCACGGCTTCCTGTATGGCCACTACTATTTCTTCCGGCGCGATGTCTTCGATGGAACGTTTTTCTATACTATTATCCCGGTAATAGTCAATAGTATGATGAGTATGGCTCCAATAAAAAGGCTGATGATGCAACGTAGTAGTTACGCCGGTTTCGTTGACAATTTCCTGCAAATAACCCTCCAGCCTGGCGCCGGTGCGGGTGGTATTCCATGCCTGCAATATCTTTCTATATAGCAGGCTTTTACTGATGGGCGCTTCGGCATCTACCAGCATTTTAATCTGCTGTTGAATGCGTATACGGTTAGCGGGTTCATAAATAGTTTCACTGCTGGCCTGCGGCGGCTGGGTTAATGGCTGCGAATGGTAGGGCCTTCGCTTGGTTGCTGTCGACAGTTCAGATATTTCAGACAGCACCTGTTGTTCTACAGTAGTCAAAGCTGGCAAAGCATCCTCCGCTTGCTCCTCTTCAACTGCATCAGGCTGTTGCTGCAGCAATGCTGCTTTTTGAACAATGGCATCAATCACCTTTTCGCTGTTCTCATACCAATCCATGGTCCACACCCGGTGCAGGTTCCAGCCCAGCGATTGCAATACAGCCGGCATCACGCGTTCGCGGTCGTTGGCGGTACGGGCCTTGTAATAATAATCACCATCGACTAAAACACCTAAAAGGTACTGTTGTTTTTTATCGGGATGCATAATGCCTACATCCACCTTAAATCCGGATGTGCCGATATCGCATTGCACCTGCAACCCTTTTTCCTGTAAGCGTTGGGCAATCGTCCTGGCCAAACCAGCTTGTTCACGTTGTACATCCTGCGCCCTCAATGCCAGCTGGCCGTTTTGCGCAAAATTTAAAAAAGCTTTTAGCCCCGCAACGCCTTCGGCCGAAGTGCGGTTCAAATCTACCTGGTCGGCGCTTAGAGTAGCAAACACATGCATTTCATATCGTGCCCTGGTAACAGCTACATTCAACCGGCGCCAGCCACCGTTGCGGTTCAACGGACCAAAATTCATAAACATCTTTCCCTGTTCATCGGGGGCATAACCAACTGAGAACAGTATGATATCCCTTTCATCACCTTGTACATTTTCCAGGTTTTTGATGAACAAAGGCTCCGCGGCCTCATTGGCCAGCTGTTCCAGCGCTGCATCCTTCATGAACAAGGCTTGTAGCTTGTCTTCTACCAGGCTTTGCTGGGTCTGGCTAAAGGTAACTACACCCAAACTGCGTAAACGTCTTTTGGGATCGGTATAATGTTGTTGGATGTATTGTACAATGGCGTCAGCTTCAAAACTATTAGTGCGGGTCTTCCCTTTATCATAAAAACCCGGCACATGGTGATACTGTACTTTACGATTGAGATCATCGGCTGAAGGAAATGTCAGCAGCTTGTTTTCGTAATAATTCGCATTACTAAAAGCAATCAGGCTTTCATGCTTGCTACGGTAATGCCGCAATAAATATTTGGAAGGAACCGATAAAGACAAACAATCATCGAGTATGCTCTCCAGGTCTTCTACTTCTATATCCTCCTCGTCTGTTTTCTGTGTAGTGAAAAAAGAAGTGGGCGGCATTTGTTTGGGATCGCCCACAATAACGGCCTGCTTTGCCCTTGCCAATGCGCTAACAGCCTCACAGGTAGGTAGCTGGGAAGCTTCATCAAAGATCACCAGGTCGAAATGATTCGCATCCACATCAAAATACTGAGCTGCTGAAATAGGACTCATCAACATACAGGGCGCCAGGCGAGGTAACAAAGTGGGCAATTGATCAAACAGGCGACGGATACTTATGCCGCGTCCCCGGCTGCGGATGGCCCGTTGAAGGATACCGGGTTCTGAGCTTTGCATCGCTTCCACCCCGGTGTTGGGCAATTGAGCCGAGAGTTTGGCACGTAATATTTGTATGGTTAACTGTTGAAATTCTTTTGCTATTTTTTTATACTGTTCAATTTTCGTTTCAAACATACCGGCGTTAAACAAGCTCAATGCTTCGTGTTGACCAATCACTTTTTGAACAGTGCCGCGATGTACAGCGTGATGACAATAAGTAGTAATATCAGCAGCCATGCAATCTCTATCTTCGAAGGCCGCAATCAGCCAATCCAGCTGCAGCCGTTTTCCGGTATTAGATTGCTGCACATAATTCATCCAGTTTTTCAAATGCGGCAAATGCGTTTGCAATACCCCTATTTGTTCTTGCGCAGCCTGTGTCCAGCCCTCGCCTGTTGGCAAAGCCGTTCCTGTTAACGCCTCAAACTGCTGAACAGCCCCGGATGTTTGCGCCGCCTTTTGCTGTAATTCCTGTTGCAAAGCGGGTTGTATCCCTTTTACATCATCTGTATATAATAATGATTGTTGTTGCAACTGCCCCATCCATTGCAGCAAGGCTGTTCTTCCAAAAGGTTGAAGCAGTATATTGAGTTGCTGTATCTTCCCGGCTTTATCATCAATATCAGCGGTATTGGTTTGTTCGCCTTTGTATAAACTCTTTAAAGCTTGCTGAACAGCCTGGTAGCGTACCTGCTGCAAAAGCGTTTCTTCTTCTTTCAGCTGCCGGTGCTGCTGAAACAACTGAACAATCTCACCGTCATTTTCAATAGCCTGATGCTTATATGATGATAGCTGCTTTTTTAGCTTCCTTTTGTTCCACCATTTAGACAGGAACCAGGACTGCTCCGCCTGTTTCCAGGCTATTTCTATACCAGCTATATCCGTAGATAAAATACTACGATTATAGTTGCCGGTAATCGCTCTTACCAGGGATTGATGTTGTTGAAAATGAAGCTTCCAGTCTTCGTAAGTGCTGTAGTTTTCCCGGTCGGACAGGTAGGTGGCTAAAGACAGGGGCATATCGGGCAGGCTATTCAGGCTCTGTACTGCCGTTACAAATTGTTGCTGGGTATTTTTGTTTGATAACGTAGAGGGAAACTGTAGTGCTGACGTAGCCGAATGAATTGCTTGCTGATAAGCAGGCAATAAGCCGGCTAACTTTTTTATGGACGCTTCTATTTCGTCTTGTAGCGCAGCGGTGTAAGTAGGGAGTTGCAGCGGTGCCAATGGATTATCAGCAGGATGTATGATCATTTGTGCAATCGACTGGAAAGCCGGTAACCAGTCCTGCCATTGCTGCCAGCGTTGTGCATCCAACTCTTTTAAAACCTGTTCGGGTATAGATTTGGGCTGGATTGCGCGATCCCTGAATTGTTCCAATGCACTAATTCCTTCATGCAGGCTCCAACCCCAGGGTTGTTTCCTGTGCAGGAGATTTACATATTGGCTGATCTGCTCTTTAGCGGCATCCAACCTTTTTGCTTCCTGCTCAAAATCGGCAGCCACACCCTGCCGGGCAGTTTCCAATGTTGCTGCCAGCTGCGCCAGTACATCCGATTTTTTTGATTTATTAGAATGTAGCTCCAGTGAAAAGGGCGCCAGTCCTATTTGCTCCAATCGTTTGTGAACCACATCCAGTGCCGCTTTTTTGGCTGCTACAAACAAAACCCGTTTACCACGGTACAACGCATCGGCAATAATATTGGTAATGGTTTGCGACTTACCGGTTCCCGGAGGTCCATGTAAGATATAGCTAAGTCCCTTTTGCGCAGTGATCACAGCTTCCATTTGCGATACATCTGTTGCTATAGGCAATGCCAGTGAAGCAGATGCCACCGTATCAAGATCAGCATCATCTATTATTGCAGGGATAGCGTTTGATACCAACTTACCTTCTACCAGGCTGCGCACCATATCACTATTTAACAATGCCTCGGGGTGCTGTACCATATCCTTCCAAAGGATCAGCTTATTAAAAGAAAAATTGCCTAGTACCAGCTGCTCTTCTACATCCCAGCCCTTTAGCTGCATAATAGCCCGGCGTATAATGCCCATTACCTTTGCTACATCCACACCCTTATCATCAACGGGTAATTGCTCCAGGCCACTCAGGTTCAACTGGTACTCCTGCCTTAAAAACTCCAGCAGGGTAATATTGATCATAGTGTCCTCCTCCCTGCTTTTCAGGTTGAACCGGCTATTGACCGAACGCCGCCCCAACTCTACCGGTAATAGTAATATGGGTGCAAACCTTGGCTGGTCAGGCGTTTTGATATCAAACCATTTTAAGAGCCCTACCGCTAAAAACAAAGTGCTCGAACCATTTTCCTCAACAGCTTGTTTTGCATTCTTATGCATATACACCAGAATATGTTCCAGGTCCTGGTGGTGATAATGTGTTAAAAGCTGGTTATACTTCAGCTCTTCATTCGCCATCTGGTACAGCGGCGAGGAATGATGCAGGGGTTGCGTAAACAGGTTATACTTTCTTAATGGATGGGCGTTCGCATGTGGCAGAATAGCAAAGCTCTTTCCATCGCTGAGCGTATCCTCTAAATGGCTGATATCAATATCTACCAGCTGCAGCATATTGCGGGTCATGCGCAGGTTGAGGAGGTTATTGCGTAGCGACAGATCGAGTAGCTTGCGTTCCCACAATTTTTGTTTGGTAGCGACTTTAGCCCCACTCACCAATTCGTCCTGGTAAATAGTTCCAAGGTCAAAGTCGTGTTGCAGGGTAACCGCCCGGGCTTCATCGGCTGCTGCTTCATCCAGTTGCGCGGTTGCGCCCTGGTGCAATAAAGGCAGGGGACGGATACGCGCTGAGCGGGCACGCCTGATGTCAACTGACAATATAAAATCCTCCTTCTCTACTAATTGTGCCTCTTCCATGTTTAAGGCTTCGAGAAAGCTGACCTTATTGCCTTTACACACTGTGGTAGCTTCAACAGCTGCCAGCTCTCTTATGCCCTTACTCAGGCGTTTGGTGATGGCGGCCTTATCATCATTGATCACTTCTGCAAACTTATCATCGTGCAGCCAGCAACCTACAAAAGCATGTCCATTTGTAACGATCAACAAGGGATTCAGATCCGCCGCTTCCAGGCAGGCAATAAACAATAAACTGATGTCGATACAATTGCCAAATTTCTCCTGTTGAAGGGTATTTAACAAGCGCAATCTTTGCCCGGTAGTTTCATAGCCGGGAGGCAGCGAGCTGTATACAATTTCCTCGCTTTGAATGGCGGTATAAATGGCTGACATAGTTTGCATGACGAGTTCCGGGCTATTTTGCTGGTATCCATCGAATGCAGCCCTTAACCGAAGCCGGTCCAGCACTTCTACCGCCTTACGTTTGATATGGTATATATAAGGATGATTGGGAGTAACATAAGCGGCAATCAGCTCAGGCAAAACCTGGAATCCTCCAAAATATTCCAGCGGATGCACTTCTGTCATCACCGTTTCACTTACTAATACCGTATCGTGCTGTAGAACGCTTATGGTTATAACCGCTTTCTCTGTTTCCGACAAATGACTTATAAAGTCGCGGTTGACCACCAGCCCTTCTACCGGTATCTTAATCTCTTTACCCGCGGGTACCTGTGCAACTGCATAGCTGAATGGCTGGATACAGGGTATATCCGATTGCACCTGCACCTGTAAACCAATGCTATCTTCCGCTCCCTCATTACAGATCACCAGCTCACGTATCAAGGGTATATTATTGAGGTAAAGTGAAATATTCAGAAATGGGAAAACCTCTTTTTTTAGTTGAATGGTATTACTACTAGTCATGGTACAGCGCTCTACTAAATTTTATGAAAATGATGTGGATACAGGCAGGTAATTTATATACTTTTTAAATACAATCCGCCAGTACTACAATTTAACGTGATCATTCAATGGTGGCTTACGGTTTCCCGTAGTCAGCGGGCTTTAGTTTTACGGAGATCTCAGCATTTGGCAATTATTTACTTTTTTTTCGCAGGCAAGTTTTATTATATACTAAAAATAATTCATGTAATTAAATTTGAATTGACGGAGCTGCCCATCTCCACACATTTCCGTAAATTCGCCGTATGGCAATTTTAAAATTCAGAGTATATTTTGAGGAGGACGACAGTATTTACCGTGATGTAGTGATTAAGCATACGCAAAATTTTTTGCAGTTGCATGAGACCATTTTGAAAGCCTATGAGTTTGATAGTAAGCACCAGGCTACTTTTTATCGCAGTAACGACAGCTGGCAGCAGGGCCGTGAAATATCATTGGAAAAATACGACAAGCAATACAGGGTAGACCCTCTTATTATGGCCGAAACTACCATCGGTTCTGAAGTAAAAAACACGAACCAACGCTTTACTTATACCTACGATTTTCATAAGTTTTGGAACTTTTTGATCGAACTGATCAACGTATCCAAAGAAGCGGATAGCCGCCAGGAGTATCCCGCCGTAGTACGCAGCGAGGGTATTGGACCTAAACAATACGGTACAAAAGGGCTATTAGGCGATAAATTTGCCGATATTGAAGAGAAATATGACCTCACCCGTGGTACAGAAGGGTTTAACGAAAAAAACGAAGATGGAGAGGACATGAGTGTGGAAGCCTCCGACGAGTACCAAGACGAAGAAGATTAATCTCCCATTTCAAATACTAAATTTCAATTATCAAATCGATTATTGTTATTGCGGGGCCAACGGCTGTGGGGAAAACAGCGCATGCCATCGATGTTGCCCGGCATTTTAATACGGTTATTCTATCGGCTGATAGTCGCCAGTGTTTTAAAGAAATGAATATCGGCGTAGCCCGTCCTTCTGTTGAAGAACTCAGCCAGGTACCCCATTATTTTATTGCATCCCATCATATAAACAACGATATTAATGCCGCATGGTATGAGCAATATGCGCTGAATCTTTTGCAGGATCTTTTTAAGCAGCATGATACCATAATAGTTACAGGAGGCACCGGTTTATACATAAAAGCTTTGGTGGATGGATTAGACGCCATACCAGAAGTAGTATCAACAATCCGGGAGCAGGTCATTGCCGGATATGAAGCAAAAGGCATAAGCTGGCTTCAGGAGCAAGTCCAACTGCACGACCCCCTTTTTTCATCGACAGGCGAAATGCAGAATCCCCAACGCATGATGCGGGCGCTGGAAGTAGTGCTGGGCACCGGCCAGTCTATCATAAGTTTCCGCAATTCAGGCAAACAGTCCCGTCCGTTTCGGATCATCCAGGTAGGGCTCGAATTACCCCGCGAAAACCTTTATGAAAGAATTAATATACGGGTAGACGGGATGATGCAGGCCGGGCAGGAAGAAGAAGCCCTGTCCTTACTACCCTACAGGCATCTCAACGCGCTGCAAACGGTCGGCTATCGCGAATTGTTTGATTATTTTGACGGAAGCATTTCCCGCCAGGGAGCGATAGAACAGATTAAACAAAATACCCGCAGATATGCCAAACGCCAGATGACCTGGTTTAAAAGACAGGCGGATATGCACTGGGTGGACGCGGGGGAACCAACAATCATTCCGATTGTGGAGGGGTTGATGGAGGAAGCGAGTGGTGTATAGCTGGTAGTGGGTGGGAGGAATGTTCAATGTTCAATACTTTGCTTGCTTGCGTACTCCGTGAGAAATAGAAAAGCTAACTTGGAATAGTTAATAGTGAAGGGGGTTTAAAGTTCCTGATTCAAGGTTTAAAATTTAGAAACCAGAAAAAGCCTCCGCACGTCTTTTTCTCTGTGCGCTCTGTGTGAAACAAAAGCAAGTAGGAGATGTCTAGTAGCGAGTGGGATCAATATTCAATACGCAATTTTCAATAAACAATATACAATAGTCATCTGAGCCTCTGGGTGAAACCAGTATCTTTGCCGGATGACACAGGAAGAAGAACCGCAGGAAGACATTTTTGATAATGAGCTGTCGGACGCAGATAAAACGTCCATGCTGGAGATCAGCAAATGGACCAGGCTGATATCGGTTATCGGATTTGCTATAGGAGCATTCGTTGTGGTGTTAATGTTGTTTAGCGGAGCACAGATCTTACAAACCGCGGCAACTTCAATTCCGTCGATGAAAGGTATGTACCCGGCACTGGTAGCGGGCTTTTTTGTTGTATTCTTTATTGCGGCTGTCGTACTATACTATTTATATAAGGCATCCCAGCTGCTACTGCAAGGCATTCAGCAACAGAATGAAGCGCTGTTATCGCAAGCCTTTGTTTACCTGAAAAATTTCTTTATTGCGGTTATCGCCTTCTCCGGTTTACAACTGATCATCAACCTATCAAATCTTTTTTAACTCATGCTGCCGGATCAACAAGTTTTGAACGAAAGACCATTATTGCATCACCATATTTTAGCTGCCGCAAAAATAGCAGGCGTAGCTGCTATTGTGTCTTTAGCTGGCTCACTTGCAGGTTTATTGGCCACACTCACCCGTCCTTTACCACCGGCGCCTGCAGCACAGGAGGGATTTAGCAAGGACGATATGCAGCAACTCATGCAGGGCAGCACTTATGTTTCAGCATTTATTTCCCTGGTGATAAGTGTTCTCGCATTTTATTTCTTATTCCGTTTCTCTTCACTAGCCAAAACAGCTATTGCCAATGGAGAACAGGCAAAACTTACGACCAGCCTGCAGAGCCTGGGGTCTTATTTCAAAATATGGGGTATCATTATGTTCCTGGTCATCGCATTATTTGTATTGTCCTTACTTGGCGGGATGCTGGGAACAGGCCTGGGAGGATAATAACGGCTATTTTACCGAAAGATAATTGTAGTCTTTCAGCAATTTTTCGAGGAACTCGTAGGGGTACATATCGGTTTCAATTTTCAGGTAGGCCTTAACTTTGGCAGCCGCGAGATCCAGTTCTTCGTGGTGTTTCGAACTTTTGGCCTTGCTTAGCAGGGTTTTAATAATATTCAGGTCTTTATCGCTGATACGCATCACCTCGGGGAATTTAGGTGTATATCCTTCTTCCACCTCTGTAAAAACCGTATTCTGAAGACTTTCTTTTGCTGATGTTTTGATTACAATCGTTTGTGCCAGAACGTCTCCTATCCGCTGCGCCTTTTTTGAATTGGCTACCAATATAATATCTGTTAATAAGAAGGCCATCCCAAATGTAAAAGCCATCAACCCTTCTGCATCTCCTCCTGCCCGCAAAGAAAATACCATGAGCAAAAGAATGATAATCCATAAATCAGAAACGCGTAATAGCCAGCGTATCAGTAACTGGCTGATGGAAGGCCTGCCGCCATTAATACTTACTACCCGCAATTGCATTATTTTTTTGCCAATGCTTTGTCCATTGGTAAGGGATTCAAAGATGATATGGTATAAAAAAACGGGAGACATTACTATTAGTCCGATTGCCCATTGATTAAAGCCGGCATCAGATCCAAACCCCAATGAGATCTTATTGAGTATGTAACTGGCCAGTATGATATACAATACCTGCACCACCATATCGATCAGCAAGGCTACCCAACGCCTGCCCAGGCCCGGCGCATCAAACTCAAGGCTGATATTAAAACTTGTTGGTACACTTACAATAGGCATGTAGGCTGCTTTCATGTAAAAATAGGCCCTTCAATCAAAAAAACCTCGGAGCTTACAAGCAAGTTAAAAAAAACTAAAAAAATTTTAAGCATCGCGTAGGGGTGAACGAATATTAGGTTGTAGTATAAATAGGATGCTATTTTTGCAGCGCTGATGGCTTTGGACAGTGTTCAATATAAAAATGTTTTTGACCTTCACTATGAAGCGTTATATGGGTATGCCTTCTCTATTTTAAAGGAGGAAACCTATACGGACGATATATTGCAAAATATTTTTATCAAACTCTGGCAAAACAGGGAATCCGTACACCCGGAAACAGTGAAGGCTTACCTGTATACTGCGGTTCGAAACGAATGTCTGAACCAGCTAAAGCATAAAGTAGTAAAGGCTGGTTACGCGCAACATCAAATAGCTGGAAGTTCAGGAGCAGATAACAATATTCATACAGAACAAAAAGAATTACATGAGAAGATTCAGGATCTGGTTAACCAACTTCCGGAAAAATGTGCAACTGTTTTTTATATGTGCCGGCAATTAGGACTGAGCTACCGGGAGGTGGCAGATGCCCTCGGCATTTCTGTTAAGACAGTGGAGAATCAGATGTCTAAAGCATTAAAATTTTTACGTAGCGGTTTAACAGAATATCTTGTTTCTATTGTGCCATTATTCATTCTTCAACTCATCAATTTATAATATATGGAGCATAAATTGATAGCTTACTATGAGCAAACGCTGGACGCTTCGGAGCAAAAAGAGGTAGAGCAATGGATGGCTGAAAGCCCGGAACATAAAAAAATATATGACGACACGATCAGAATTTGGGAAGCCGCCCGGATCAATCCTGCCCATACCTTGTACCATAAAGAGCTCGCCTGGGAGAAACTTCAACAACAATTAACAGAAAAGCCTGCAGCTTCTACTCATAAGGGCAGCGTTGTTCACTTCAACTGGCGTAAAGGATTGGCTGTAGCCGCTTCAGTAGCGGCTTTGATCGTGTTATTTTTATTTATCAATGACCCTAAGCCTGAGCAGTTTACGGCTCAAAAAGAACATCGTACTATTGAGCTGAAGGATGAGAGTAAAGTTACACTTTACGAAGAAGCTGAATTAATGGTAGCCGGAGACTTCAACAAAAAAACAAGAACAGTAACCCTTAAAGGCAATGCTTATTTTAGTATTGCTAAAAACGCGGCAAAGCCCTTTATTATTCATAATAATGATATGGATGTAGAAGTGCTGGGCACTTCGTTCACGATACAACAAGGAAAAGATTTCAATACGGTATTTGTACATAGCGGTAAAGTGAAAGCATCTTCCGGTAACCAAAGCGTTGTAGCCATTGCTGATCAGAAAATTGTAAAAGACAACCGTACTAACCAGCTTCGTGTGCTGCCATTTAATAGCAGCATTCATGATGCGCTGCGTACCCAGATCATTAAAGTAAAAGATATGCGGGTGGATAGTCTCGCACGGATGCTGGACAATCTTTACAATATTGAGCTGCAGTTAGCGCCAGGCATTGAAAATAAAAAGGTAACCAGCACTTACCTGATCCATTCGGAATCGCCCGACCAGATCATCGAAAATATTGCCTTAATGATCAATGCCACCTGGACTAAAAAAGATCATGACCAATACTTCATTTCTAAATAAGCCCTTTTGAGAAAACATTGCGCCCTTTTACTACTGCTGTTTTTTAGCTATTCACTTTTTGCACAGGAAAAAATACTACAGCAAAAGGTATCGGTTGATTTCCGGAATATTACCATGTATGATGCTTTAATGCAAATAGAGAAAAAAGCAGGATTTTATTTTTCTTACGATAACCAGTTTATTAAAAACCAGAAGAAAATTTCCTTTACAGCAGCCGATGCGTCGGTGAAGGAAATATTAGACCGGCTGCTAGACAAGGAATACTACTACATTGTAAACAACAACAAAATCGTTATTCGTAAAAAAGAAACGGAATATATTTCCATACAGGGACAGTTCTTTGATCATACCGATCAAAAACCCGTTGAGTATGTAACTGTTTATGAACCTAACCTTAAAATGGGAACCATGTCTAACGACCAGGGACAGTTTTCTTTGAAAGTACCATTAAACAGCGCTGTACAACTCACTGCCAACCGGGTATCTTACTATGATACCAGTTTCGTGGTTGAAGGAAAAAGTAACACACCTTTAAAGATCGGGTTAACACCCAAAATTACTACCGAAGAAACTTTTACCGTTCAGTCGATTGAGCGGCATTGGCTGGCGCGAACTGTTATCAGCACCAAACAAAAATTCAATAGCCTGAATCTCAAAAACTATTTCTACGAACGTAAATTTCAACTTGGGTTCTGGCCGGGAATCGGTACTAAAAACGCTTTGAAAGGACAGCAGGAAAATAAGATCTCGTTTAATGTTTTTGGTGGATACGCTGCGCAGGTAGATGCTTTTGAACTGGGAGGCTTATTCAATATTGTGCAAAAGCATGTACGATCGGTACAAATAGGCGGCCTCTTTAATGTAGTAGGTGGTACGGTAAATGGTGTTCAGATCGGAGGATTGCATAACTATGTGTCAGGAGACGTACAGGCGCTGCAGATTGGCGGGTTTGCTAATATCAACAAAAGCAATACAACGGGATTACAGATCGGTGGATTATACAATCAAACCCAACTATTCACGGGTATGCAAATTGGTGGTTTGATGAATAATTCTCAAAACCTGGCAGCAGGCATGCAGCTGAGCGGGTTGGTAAATTATACCAGTGATTTTAAAAAGGGTATGCAGCTTTCGGGCCTGGCCAATATTACCCGCCAACTTGACAAAGGAGCGCAGGTAAGCGGGCTAGTGAATTACGCCAAAAAGATCAATGGTTTCCAGTTAGGCTTTTTAAACCTTGCCGACACTTTAAATGGAATTTCGTTGGGGCCATTTAATTATAGCCGTAATGGGAAACATGCTTTATCTATATCTGTACAGGAAAACCAACAGGTAAACATTGCCTATAAATCGGGTAGCTATCAACTATATAATATTGTGCAGGTGGGATGGCTCAATAGTGATATGGCAGGTGGGCATTATTTGTTTGGCTATGGCCTGGGAAGCGAATGGAAACTAAAGAACAAAATTAAAATGTCCGCAGAATTGATCAACCTTCATTATTCCCCTACAAATAATTTTAACACAGACTACAGTAATATCATTCTTCAACCTCTACTAATATACCAGCTGCATAAAAACATCCAATTATATGCGGGCCCACGATTGCAATACCAACTACCTGTTGAAAAGGAAAACAGCGCCTACTATAAAAATTTCAGCAGAAATATGCTGCCATTGATGGAAGGTAAAAAAGATGCTTTGCACCTCGGCTTTTCAGTGGGTGTAAATATTTTTTAAGAAGGCATAGGGGTAATAACCTGTTAATGTGTATTAGAGGTATATACATTAATTATGCTTTTAAAAAACAAATTACTATTCTCTTTTTTATCTATTTCCGCTACTTACTGTTTCGCCCAGGAGCCCATAGCTAACAATGTTCATCTTGGTTTTGTAACGCCTGTCAGCACCCAGGGAAAGCATGCCCGCAACATCAGCCCTTCATTTGCTTTACATGCCTTACAAGGCGTAAACTACAATAATAAAGGCGCCGCAATTGCAGGGCTTTGCACCAAACTTTATGGTAGCAATAAGGGTGTTTTGATCAGCGGCCTGGTAAACCAGGTAAACGGTTCTAACAAAGGCGTTTCTATCGCTGGTTTATACAACGGTGCTGAAAATGGACTGGGCATTCAAATAGCAGGACTTCACAACCAGAAACAGGGTAACGGATTTATACAGATCGGTGGATTGAGTAATTATAGCAGCTATGAAGTATTGCAGGTTGCCGGATTAGTTAATATCGTACGAAATGCAGATGTACAAATAGCGGGTTTGATCAATGTAGCCCGTTCTGTGAAAGGAGTGCAAATAGCCGGGCTGATCAATATTGCAGACAGTTCCGACTACCCTATTGGCTTTTTGAATATCATCAAAAACGGTGAAAAGCAAATAGGTATACAGGTATATGATGATGCATCAGCCAATGTGGTATTACGTACGGGCGGGCGAAAAACCTATGGCATACTGGGTTTGGGAGCGGGGTCTGAACTTAAGAAAACCCTGCTACAGATGGAAGCAGGTATCGGATACCGTATACCCATTTCTTCAAAACTCAGGATCAACGCTGAAGCAGTAAGCATTGCCAAAACAGACTTCACTTTTTATAAACACACAGAATCGTTGAGAGCTTTACTGGGATATAAAATAACGCCCGCGATGGAGATAACATTGGGGCCTTCAATTAACACTTATAAGTATTCAGATTCCAAGCTTTTTTCCAATAATTATATCTGGAAGTACCGGGACGATGAATATTCATTCGCGCTGACCCTGGGTGCAACAGCAGGCTTACATTTCAATTTATAATCAAAAACATATTAAAACAATAAAACAACACAGATGAAACAGTTATTATCCATATTCATAATTGCCCTGATCATTTTCACCACAGGATGCAAGAAAGTATTCCCTGATGGCCCTGCCATTGAAGAAAACAGGACTGTAGGAGACTTCACCAGAGTGGAGGCAGCTTTCAGCGGTAGTGTAGAATTTGTGCAGGCCCCCTCCCAATCTGTCATCGTAAAAGCAGCAGATAATTTACAGGACTATATCATTACTGAAGTAAAAGGGAATACACTGGTATTAAAAACAAAACCTAATGTAAACATCAGGGGCGGTAGCGTTACGATCTATGTATCTAACCCGGCTATGAACGGTGCTTCTATTTCGGGTTCTGGTAATTTTAGTTTTACCTCCAACATTAATACATGTACACTGGAGCTGAGCGTGAGCGGCAGCGGCAATATTTCTCTTCCCCAGCTAACCAGTACCAACGTCAACGCTGAGATTACCGGCAGCGGCGACATTTCAATAAACGGTGGAACTGTAGCTACCCAGGATATCCGGATTACTGGTAACGGGGACTACCATACCCAGCAAATGCGTAGCGAACAGGCTATAGTAAGAGTTTCCGGATCGGGCGAAGCCAAACTGTGGGCCGACAATAAGCTGGACGTGCAGATCTCAGGCAGCGGCGACGTATGGTATTCGGGTAATCCGTCCATTAATACCAGCATCTCCGGATCGGGTAAAGTGAGAAAATTATAACGTCTAAAATATTAACTATGCTCATTGCCAGTATCCTATTGTACTTCATCAGAAAGTATAAAAAAAGAAAAGCTCATGCTCCTTTTGCCCGCCTGTCTGTTTAGCAACATCATTGCCCCACAATATTTTAAACTCAGCTAGTATATCATGTCCTATTCTAAAGAAAAATACGCTGTTATAACCGGCGCCAGCCAGGGCCTGGGGAGCGCCTTTGCCAGGGAACTAGCCGCGCAGCAGCTCAACCTGGTGCTCATAAGTCTGCCACAGCAAAACCTTAGCGCATTTGCAAAGTATATCAGCAATACCTACCAGATTGAGGTTCAGTGTTATGAAACCGACCTATCAGTAAAAGAGAATGTATTAACGCTTTGCAACTGGATCAATACCAACTTCCAGGTGCAGGTGCTTATCAATAATGCAGGCCTGGGCGGCACTAAAAGGTTCACCGAAGCATCAATGCAGTATATCGATACCATTATGCAGGTTAACGTAGTGGCCACTTCGCTACTCACCCACCAGCTACTGCCCAACTTACTGCAACAAAAGGAAGCTTATATTTTAAACGTATCAAGTATGGCGGCATTCTCTCCCATCGGCTATAAAACAGTATACCCGGCATCCAAAACTTTTATCCATTCTTTTTCCAGGGGTTTGAGTGAAGAATTAAAAAATACAGGTGTGGTAGTAAGCGTTGTGAACCCGGGGGCCATGGCTACCAATGATGAGGTAACCAACCGTATTAAAAAGCTGGGATTTGTTGGACGTCTTACTTTATTGAAACCTGAAAAAGTCGCGGGCCGCTGTATCCGGCAATTATTTAAAAAAGACCGGGTAATTATGGTAAACCCCTGGAGCTGGCTGGCCATGGCTTTACTACCTATTTGGATAAAGCTACCTTTACTCACACATAATATAAAAAAGGAAATTCAATGACGGTAATGGTTACAGGTATCAGCGGTCTGCTCGGCACTAACCTCGTATTTCACTTACTCGAAATGGGCTATCATGTAAAGGGTATTGCACGTAATATCCGTGATCTGCCTTTTGGAGCCCATCCAAGGCTGGCACTGATACAAAGTGAGCTTACTGCCGACTTATCGGCTCATTTACAAGAAACCGATTGTGTAATACATGTAGCTGCGCTCACGCAGCAAAACATTATCCGTTATGACGACTACCACCGCGTTAACCATACAGCTACGGCATTGCTGGCAGAAGGTGCTATAGCCGCCGGCGTAAAGCAATTCATTTATATAAGTACTGCCAACACCATTGGCTACGGGATCAGAGAGGAAGATACTGCAGCACCGGAAGATCAGCCCATGCGAAAACCTTTTACCGACTCCTACTATGCTCGTAGTAAGGCGGAAGCTGAGAGTTACCTGCTACGACAAACTCAAAGAATAAAGGTGCATATTGCCAATCCAACTTTTATGTTGGGGCCCTACGATAGCAAACCCAGCAGCGGCGCTATAATCCTGATGGGCATGCGCAGGCGACTGCTCTTCTATCCCCCCGGGGGTAAAAACTTCGTTGCGGTAAAAGACGTTGCCACCGGAATTGAAAAAATGATCCATACTGCCGAAAATGGAAAACGCTACCTGCTGGCCGGAGCCGACAATATGAGTTATCGTCATTTCTTTTCATTGCTGCAAAAACACACCGATCAAAAACAATGGCTGATCCCGCTTCCGGCTCTCCTGCTGCGATTAGCCGGGTATATAGGAGACATCCTCAGGTTTTTCAACATACGCACCAGCTTATGCACTAATAATATGCAGATATTATGCGTTAAAAACTACTATAATAATGCGACCTCTATTAAAAAATTGGAGATGCGCTACCAGGATATTAGTCATGCTATTGCCGAAACTGTGAATTACTTCAAAACCAAATTTGCATCCTAAACCCAAATTGTATTTCGTTTAATAACAATTACGACCAATTTCATATAAAAAACCTTTGCGGGCTTTATAAATTTTGTATTTTAGATTTTTAACCGTATTGATTTTGAGAGAGGCGTTATTTATCAAGAAAAACAAAGATCGTTGGCTAAAGGATGAAGCTGAACCACCTACATCGCCTGATGAAATGGCCAGCGCCTTTACCCAAACAGTGGATGACCTCGCTTACGCCAAAACTTTTTACACCAACAGCAAAACAACCAACTACCTCAATAAGCTGGCGGCGCGAATGTACCTTGACATTTATCGCAACAGGAAGGAAGAAAGCAGTCGTTTAAAAAAATTCTGGGTGTATGAATTACCGCTTACCATCCGGAAACATCACAGAACTTTATTATTCTCCTTTGTACTTTTTACGGTTTTCTTCCTACTCGGCTTTTCTGTATCCCGTCAGGATATAGAAGTTGCGCGTAATTTCTTCGGAAGCAACTATGTTGACCAAACCATCGAAAACATTGAAAAAGGCAATCCTTTTGGGGTATACGAAGGTGGTAACCCACTACTTAGCTGGCTGGGTATTATGATCAATAATATAAAAGTGGCTTTTCTATTTTTCGTTTCAGGTATTTTTTGTGGAATACCCACTATGTATAAACTGGCCGAAACCGGCGCAATGGTGGGCGTTTTTGATGAACTATTTGCAGCACATGGTTTTGGCTTACAGTTTTGGCTCGTGGTTTTTGTACACGGCATGCTGGAAATCACCGCAATTATTATTGCAGGCATGGCCGGATTTGTACTGGGCAAGAGTTTCCTTTTTCCCGGTACTAAAAAAAGAATAGAAGCATTTAGAGAAGGGGCGAAAGATGGCGTGAAGATCATGATAGGCATCGTTCCTGTTTTTGTGGTGGCCGCTTTTTTTGAAGGCCTTATCACCAGGCTGTACAATGACGCCTCCTGGCTAACTTCATTGATAACCGCCGCTTCCACCGTTTTTGTGATATGGTATTTTATTATTTACCCTATCCGGCTCAATAAAAAAGAAAAAATACAAAGCCTGTCCGGCAGGTAAATCTTATGCGCTTTAAAAAGTATCATCTGTTATTTGTTTTGTTGCTGACCGGTACGTTATTACACAATACCTGCCAGGGGCAAAATAATATCATTGATTCCATCGTACGTACAGAGCCTGATGCTGACACAAGCTACCAGACAGAGGAGGAATATGATGATGAATATGAAAGCGAAGAAACTTATGAAGATTCCCTGCAACGTGCCGAAACTAATGCGTTTGAAAGGTTGCGCCCTGGTAATGCACAGAAGCCCTGGCGAAAACTTCCACCCAACTATATCAACAATTTAAAAAAGGATAGCAAGTTTGATTACGTAGCCGATGGCATTCCCAAACCAGGTGCTACTAAATTCCCGGAAGTAGATTTTTTACTGACCGATATATGGATATACGTTGCCGTAATCGTATTACTCGTTCTGTTAGCCTGGTACCTGTCGGCGAACAACCTGTTGTTTTTCAGAAAAAAATCTGCAGCCATTCGCACCATTACCTCAGAAGAATTACCGGAGGATATTTTTTCTATAGACTATGCAGTAGCTATACAACAAGCGTTGGATAGCTACAATTACCGGATGGCCATAAGGCTTCACTATCTCCGGGCATTGAAAATATTATCAGAAAAAGAGATTATTCACTACCAACCGGATAAAACCAATTTTGACTACCTGCTACAAACCCGGGCAACACCCTATTACTCAGACTTTTCGGGTTTGACCCGCCAATATGAGTACAGCTGGTATGGCCTGTTTCCTATTAGCCTTGCTCAGTACCAACAGGTGGATCAGCTATTTTCAAATTTTCATAAAAAGATCGGCCAATAGTGAAAAAAACACTTCCATATATAATAGGGCTGTTGGTACTCGTGCTGATCATTTACCTGTTTATAGCAAACAGCGGGAAAAAGAATAAGGAAGTAAGCACCTATATAACGCTCAATAAGAAGGATAAAAACCCTTATGGCGCTTTTGTTTTTCATGAAAGCCTTAAACAATTTTTTCCCAAAGCCACTTTTAAGATCAACTACGAGTACCCGGGAGAAAGTAAGGTTTTTGGAGACAATCTGTCTAACCGGCTATACGTGATCCTGCAACCGCAGTTTTATCCGCAGGATTATGAGATTGATGACCTTATTGCACTTATTGACCGTGGCAACAATGTTTTTATAAGCACTTTTGTCTATAACGAGCAGGTATCACGTTTCACCCTGGCATTTGCTAAATCGAGAAATTATAGCTATTATCCTTTTGGAAGTCACAAAAGCGATACGATGCGCGCTTTACTAAACCCGTCCATTTTTGCCGGATCTAATACCTACACCTATCCGGGCTTGTTGATGGAGAGTTTCTTTGAAAAAACAGACAGCAGTATATCAAATATTTTAGGTTGGGGAGATAATGGCGCGCCCAACCTGATACACCTGAAAAAAGGCAAGGGTAATTTGTACATCCATTTATCACCATTAGCATTTAGCAACTATTTTCTTTTGTATGGCAACAACAGTCAATACCTTGAAAAAATATGCTCCCTCTTTCCCGCTTCTACCCCGCTGGTGATATGGGATGAATACTTTAGCCGCTCGCGCTCCCGTAATAACGACAAGGGCTGGTTTAAGGCAATTATGAAAAACAACTATTTCAGAGCAGGCATTTTAACAGCGCTCGTTTTATTACTGATTTATACCCTTACCGAATTACGTCGCAGGCAACGGGTCATTCCGGTTATTGATCGCCCCACGAATGATTCCCTGGAATTCGTAAAAACAATGGGATTATTGTATTATGAGCGGGGAGATCACACTAATCTTGCTCAAAAAATGAGTTCCTATTTTATGGAGCATATCAGGAGCCGGTACAAGATCTTTGCACAAACTACCGAGCAGGACTTTGTAAAAGAACTGGGTTATAAATCCGGCGTATCTGAATCACTGATTAAGGATATTGTCACTCAATTGAACCATATCAATCAGGCAGGGCATTTCAGTGATACAGAGTTGATCGTCTTACAAAAAAATATTGAAGCGTTTCATAATAACGAATAAAAATTAGAGTATGGAAGAACCGATTTTTGAGAACCGTTTAGATTTAACTGCACTTAACCAGGCAGTTTTAAATATCACTGATGAAATACGTAAAGTAATTGTGGGCCAGGATGAAATGGTTCAGCTCATCATCACCGCATTACTGGCAGATGGCCATGTATTGATTGAAGGAGTACCGGGTGTTGCCAAAACCCAGACGGCCAAACTGGTAGCCAAATCGGTAGATGCAGCTTTTGCCCGCATCCAGTTTACCCCCGACCTGATGCCGTCGGACGTAATTGGAACACCTGTATTCAACCCATCTGATGCCCGGTTTGAATTTAAGAAAGGACCGGTATTTGGCAATATTGTCCTGGTTGACGAGATCAATCGTGCCCCGGCTAAAACACAGGCAGCCCTGCTGGAGGTGATGGAAGAACGACAGATATCGATAGACGGCATAACCTATAAAATGGATGCCCCTTTTATGGTGTTGGCTACCCAGAACCCTGTGGAGCAGGAAGGAACTTATCGTCTGCCAGAAGCCCAGCTCGATCGCTTCTTATTCAAAATAGAAGTACCTTATCCCCAGGAAGAAGAAGAATTGAAAATACTCTCTTTGTTTCATAAAATGGGCAATAGCAATCCATTGGATAATGTAAATGCTGCTTTGAATAGTGCCCAGATTAACCAGCTCAGGCAACAGGTGAAGGAGGTACTGATTGAAGATAAATTGCTGGCTTTTATAGCCAGACTGGTACACCAGACACGCAATAATAAAGCCATTTACCTGGGCGCTTCACCACGGGCTTCGCTTGCTATCATGAATGCTTCAAAGGCTACGGCGGCCATACAGGGTCGCGACTTTGTAACACCGGAAGACATCATCAGGGTAGCACCACCCGTGCTTCGTCATCGTATTATTCTTTCGCCCGAAAAAGAAATGGAAGGGGTAAATGAAAATGAAATTATCAAACAGCTCATTAACGGGCTGGAAATCCCGAGGTAGCAAGAGTCGAAGGTCAACGTTGAAATTGTAAACACATAGAGACATAGGCAATGGTTAATAAACGATATCTGGACAGTTTAACCTATGAAATAATAGGTAGCGCCATTGAAGTACATAAAGCCATGGGAAGAGGGTTATTAGAAAGCGTTTACCAACAGTGTTTAAAAGAAGAGCTCAGACATAGAAAAATAAATTTTCTCACCGAGATGAAAGTGCCTGTATTTTACAAAGGAAAAATGCTGGATATGGATTTCAGGTGCGACCTGTTCGTTGAAAACTGTATAGTAATAGAGCTAAAATGTGTGCAGGAGATTGCACCCGTGCATGAACCACAGCTTTTAACCTATATGAAACTACTGCGATGCCCGAAGGGCATTCTGATTAATTTCAACTGCCTTAATATTTTTAAGGACGGTCAGAAAACGCTGGTAAATGAGTATTTTGCTGCGTTACCCAGCCAATAAAATCTATGTATCTATGTGTTTCAAATAAATTCTTTTAATATTTACCATCCTCATTGAAATCTTTCTACCTAAATAAAATCGTTTACTACATCGGCGGGGCCTGCTCGGTGCTCTATATGGCGGGGTATTTTTTTCACCCATTTTATAGCATCGCATCCCTGCTGTTGCTACTGCTTTTGATTGTCGTTCTTGCCGACCTGGCATTACTGTATTCAAAAAAAAGTGGCATGATAGCTACCCGGCAATTGCCCGAAAGACTTAGCATTGGTGATGACAATCCTGTCTCCTTATTTATTTCCAACCGGTATAATTTTCCGGTACAGACATTAATCATTGATGAGCTACCCGTTCAGCTGCAGATACGCGATTGGGAGCGAAAGCTTCCAATACCAGCCTTAACATCTGAAACACTCACCTACCCGGTAAAACCTTTAACCCGGGGGGAGTATACTTTTGACGACATTAATATAATGGTAACCGGCCCTTTAAGGCTTACAAAACGCCGTTATGCGATCAGCGCAAAACATACAGTTAAAGTGTATCCTTCATTTATACAAATGCGCCGTTTCCAATTGCTGGCAGTAAGCAACCGCCTGCAGGAAGCTGGTATAAAAAAAGTAAGAAGGCTGGGGCATAGCTCGGAGTTTGAGCAAATTAAAGAATATGTGCGTGGTGATGATTATAGAACGATCAACTGGAAAGCCACCGGACGCAAGGGCAGCCTGATGATCAACAATTATACGGATGAAAAAAGTCAGCAAATCTATTGTGTCATTAATAAAGGACGGGTGATGAAAATGCCCTTTGGCGGTATGACCCTGCTGGACTATGCTATTAATGCCTCCCTCGTATTATCCAATATCGCCATGGTTAAACAGGATAAAGCGGGCCTCGTTACTTTCGCGGAAAAGGTAGACAGCTTTCTTCCTGCCGATAAAAAACCGGGACACATGAACCTCATCCTGGAATCTCTGTACAAACAGCAGACACAGTTCCTGGAAGCTGATTACGAAAAATTATACGCCGCCATCCGTAACAGGGTTACTAACCGCGGACTGGTGGTGCTGTTTACCAATTTTGAATCGCTGGAAGGGTTGAAACGAGAAATGCCGGCATTTAAAAAGATTTCTCATTATCACCTGCTCCTGGTAGTCTTTTTTGAAAACACGGCTATTAAAGAGCTGATTCAATCCAACGCTGAGAACCTCGAACAAGTATATGTAAAAACTATTGCAGAAAAATTTGCATTTGAGAAAAAGCAGATGGTAAAAGAGTTGCATCAAAACGGCATATTGAGCATTTTAACCACACCAGAGCAATTAACTGTAAATACTATTAATAAGTATCTCGAACTCAAGAACAGGAATTACATATAGTTGTTCTAACTGCATTAATGATGGCTGTTATACTATTCCATGTAACCCCTTAACAATTACCTAACCTTTTGTTCAAACTTCCTTAATCGTTTTCGGTTTTTAATGTCATTTTTTTGTCAAAACAACTCGAAAATGAAAAAACTTATTATGCCTGCTGCTGTAATAGCTACTGCAATTACGGTATTCGTGGCCTGCAGGAAGGACAAAAATGATGCACCTGTTATTACACCTCCCGAAACAATCAAAGCTCAATCTATCACACCTTCCCTGGTATATATGCAGGATGCTTTCAAAAGCGTAAACATATTTCCTTTGATCAGTAGCGAAGATATACTGGAGCAAAGCCCTGCCTTTATCTATGGCGCACAGCCCGACGGTGCAGGCTTCATGAGAAACCCTGACGGCAAAGGTTATATTATGTTGAACAACCACGAGATCAATCAATCAGTATCCAGAGTATACCTGGATAGAAATTTAAAACCTATCAAAGGAGACTATATTATTGACTATACAGGCGGTGCAAAAAGGCTATGTTCAGCCACATTGGCTACCACTGAAGAGCATGGATTTGGCCCGATGTTTTTAACAGCACAGGAGTCTGGCGTGGAAAGCATGATCATTGGTATTAATCCGCTGACATCTGCTGCAGAAAAAGGAAGAACTGACAGAACCTTACCCGCACTAGGGAAAGCATCGATGGAAAATGCAGTTCCGTTACCTAAAGGCGCCTATCCCGGCAAAACTGTTATTTTCATGGGAGAAGATCAAAGCTGGGAAACCGGCCATGTTAGTGCAGGCCAGTTAGTAATGTATGTTTCCAATACCGTTGGAGACCTGAAAAATGGTAAACTATATGCCGTTAAAAGAAAAGACAACAACCAGGTTGAAAAGGATATTGTAAAAGGCCATAGCTACGATGTGGAGTTTGTTGAAATACCAAATGCAGTAGGCTTAACCGGCGCACAAATTAACACAACCGTAAATGATTTAAAAGCCATTCGCTTTTCCCGCGTAGAAGATATTGACTACCGAAAAGGAAGTGCACAAAATAACAGGGAGGTTTATTTTACTGCAACCGGTCAGTCCCCGGATAAGATTAATCCGCAGGCGGGTTATACCATGTGGGGAAGAGTTTATAAAATCGTTTTGGAAAGCGCTGATCCTACCAAAGGCAAAATAGAAGTAATTGCTGAAGGAGATTCTAACCCAGGCAATGATCTGATCAATCCCGACAACCTTTGTGTAACTGAAAACTATGTATACATACAGGAAGACGGTGATTCTTACTACAATGCAGCGAAACACGATTCTTACATCTGGCAGTACAGCATTGCTAACAAGACTTATAAACCGTTCCTTAATATGGATCACAAAAGAGATGATGCAGCATGGGTAAGTCGTTTTTACCAAAACACTGAAAGAAGATTAGGATGCTGGGAGTTTGGAGCCATGGTAGATATATCTAACGAAATCGGCGTACCGAATACCTTCATACTGAATATTCATCCGCACACCTGGCAGAAAGATAAGTTTGTGAATCCCGATGGTGGTGGCAGCACCAATAAAGAAGGTGGCCAAACGGTTATCTTAACCAACGTTCCCCGATAAAATTTATTGAATCAATAGAAAGGACCTTGCCCTTAACCGGGCAAGGTTTATGTATTTATAATGAAGAAGATTTTTTTTGTAATTGCTGGTATTGCTGCGCTTCTGTCTATCCAGTTTTTGAGTTGTGGCACAAAAGAGCATTCCGCAGCCGAACTTCGTAAACACCTTACCAGCCAGGTTAATGATTTCGACACTTACTTAACTGACAGTGTCCAGTCTTTACTTGATCACCCTGTTGCTCAACAACAGCTGGTCAACACTTTTAAAACCCTTAGGAACAAATACAAGAGGTTCGAATGGGCAGTTGAGTACTATATGCCTTCAATCGCACGTTTTGTAAACGGCGCGCCCCTGCCCGAAATAGAACAACCGGAAGTAGTGGTGCGGGAGCCACATGGCTTACAGGTAATGGAAGAATTAATCCTGGAAGACTCCATTGACTATGGTACTTTGAAACATGAAACGGTATTACTAAAAAGCTACTGTATTTCGATAAAAGACAATATAGAGGCAGGCGGTTTTACGCAGGAGCAATTATACGACGCTATTAAAAAACAAGTGTTCAGAATAATTACTTTGGGCATTACGGGCTTTGATGCGCCTTCTATTAAAACAGGTCTCACTGAAGCTGCTGTATCGCTTAGTGCATTAGCCGCTATTACGCCCTTCCTGGAAGGAAAAAGTAATCTGAACGAAAAAATAAATGCCGCAGTCAGCTACCTGAATACTAACACCGATTTCGATGCTTTCGATAGAATGGTGTTTATAAAAGACTATGCCAATCCGGTAACGCGTACCCTAACAGCTCAGCAACAACAGGCAGGAATTGCAGCAATTCGTTTACAAGGTTTGTTGAAAACCAATGCGGCTACTTTATTTGATAAAGACATTTTTGATCCCTATTTCCAGGAATCAGCCTCCACAGATCCAAAACTGAATGAAAAGATACTACTTGGCAAAAAACTATTTTACGACAATATATTATCGGCATCTAAAAAAAGAAGCTGCGCTACCTGTCATAACCCAGGTCTGTATTTTACTGACGGGTTGGCTAAAAACACAGCACTGGATGTTAGTAGAACGCTTCTAAGAAACACTCCCACACTACTAAATGCTGCGCTACAAACATCTATGTTCTATGATCTTCGCTCCCCCTCTTTAGAACACCAGGCAAGTGATGTAATCAGCAACAGTGACGAAATGCATGGCGATTTTAATCGGGCTATACAACAACTGTCAACCGATACAGCTTATGTTCAACTGTTCGAAGGCGCCTACCATGCCAATACGGTCACTAAAGAAAATATCCTGGCCGCTATAGCCAGCTATGTTAAGAGCCTGGTGGGACTGACCAGCCGGTTTGATGAATATATGAGGGGAAATAATAAGGCCATGAACAAGGAAGAAATTGCCGGATTTAATTTATTCTCAGGAAAAGCTAAATGCGCCAGCTGCCATTTTATTCCCCTGTTCAATGGCGTTGTGCCTCCTGCCTTTGCCAAAACCGAAAGCGAAGTGCTGGGTGTTCCCTTAACTGCAGATGGTAAAAAAATAGACACGGATACGGGCAGATACAAGATCATTAATGTAGCGCCTTACTTGCATGCTTTTAAAACCACGACGGTTCGAAATACAGGCGAAACTGGTCCCTATATGCACAATGGCGTTTATAAAACACTGGACGAAGTGATCGACTTTTACGACCGGGGAGGTGGCATTGGTCTTGGGTTACAGGTAAACAATCAAACCCTATCTGACGAACCGCTACACTTAACCCCTCATGAGAAAAAACTGTTGATCGCATTTATTCAAACGCTTATGGATAAAGCACCTCAATATTAGAAAAATTTCAGGGTGAAGCGCTTCTTATCTTCAATACCTGATAAGAAGCGCTTTTCTGTCAAGTACCCATCTTCCCTATTGCCCATTATCGGGAACCGGATTTATGTTGCCAGGGAAAACCCCACCTTAATTCTCCGGCTTTTCCATTAAATTGCCGCATGCCGATCATCAAAGAAAAACTGGAAAAGCAGTTTAACGAAGTTTACAAAAACCTGAACGCCGAACAAAAAACAGCGGTGGATACGCTGGAAGGGCCCGTAATGGTAATTGCAGGACCTGGAACGGGTAAAACACAGATACTGGCGGCCCGTATCGGGAAAATACTGCTGGATTCGGATGCATTACCCGAAAATATTCTTTGCCTGACTTATACCGATGCAGGTGTGGTAGCCATGCGCAAAAGGCTACAGCAGTTTATAGGCGCCGATGCCTACAAGGTAAACATTTACACTTTTCATGCTTTTTGTAATGATGTAATACAGGACAATCTGTCCCTGTTTGAAAAGACTTCCCTGGACCCCGTTTCTGACCTGGAGAAGGTGGAATATTTTAAGCTGCTGATTGATAAATTCTCTAAAGAGCATCCGCTTAAAAGATACCGGGGCGATGTATATTTCGAGGCCGACCCCTTAAGCAACTTATTTTCAGCTATGAAGCGGGAAGGCTGGACACCGGCCTATATTGCCGGGCGTATTGACGCCTATATTCATGAGCTGGCAGAAGATGAAGCCTATGTATATAAAACATCCCGCGCCGGAAAATGGCAGAAAGGAGACCGTAAGCCGGCTTATTTCGACGAGCTGAAGCGCATGGATAAACTACGTGCTGCCATTGGTGAGTATGAAAACTTCCAGGAGATCATGCGGGTGAATAAGCGATACGATTTTGATGACATGATCAACTGGGTGATCAACGCATTTGAAGAAAACGAAAACCTGCTGCTCGACTACCAGGAAAAATACCAGTATATACTGGTAGATGAGTTCCAGGATACCAGCGGTACACAAAATAAAATTGTTCAGTTGCTGATCAGCTACTGGCAACAACCGAATGTTTTTGTAGTAGGTGATGATGACCAGAGTATCTATCGCTTCCAGGGGGCGAATGTGCAGAACATGCTGGACTTCGCAAAACAGTATGAGAACGATATTAAAAAGATCGTTCTCACCAATAACTATCGGAGTATTCAGCCCATCCTCGATGTTTCCAAAACATTGATCAACCGTAATGAAGAACGGCTTATTAAACAAATACCCGGGCTGAGCAAAGAGCTGATAGCAGCCAACACATCTATCAATCAGCTGCTACACGCACCGGAAGTATTGGAGTACAATACCATGGCAGACGAAATGGCCGGCATTGTTTTTAAAATAGAAGCCTTAATGGAGCAAGGTGTACAACCGGGGCGAATCGCTATTATTTATAAGGAAAACAAATACGGCGAAGAATTATCAGACTACCTGAGGCAAAAAGCCATTCCCTTTTACAGCAAACGCAGTACAAATCTTTTACAAAGTCCGTTCATCAGGAAGATCATTACCTTATTATATTACCTGGAAGCGGAACATGACATTTCTTTTGGAGGTGATGAGCTGTTGTTTGAAATACTGCATTTCGATTTCTATAAAAACCCGCCCCTGGAAATTGCGAAGATTAATGTAGAAGTGAACCAGAAAAGATTTAAGGGAGAAAGCACTTCACTCAGGCAGCTGCTATCTGAGAAAGCCCATGCACCGGCAAAAAACCTGTTTGATGAAGGTTTGAATGCCAGCCTAAAGCGCAGCTCGATAGTAATAGAGCAATTGATTGCCGATGTTCCTAATCTTACCATCCAGCAATTGCTCGACAATATTATTCGCAATGGTGGTGTGCTTACCTATGTGATGAATAGTCCGCTTAAGGTAGAGCTGATGCAATCACTCTCTGCATTTTACGATTTTATTAAAGAGGAGCATCGCCGTAAACCCGCTATGAACCTGGCAAGCCTGGTACAGCTATTGCAGTTAATGGAGCATGAAAAAATTCCGCTACCATTGGTTAAAACAACCGGGAATGATAAAGGCGTCAACCTGCTTACTGCACATGGAAGTAAAGGGCTTGAATTCGAATACGTGTTCCTGGCAGGTGCTAACGCGTCCTTCTGGGAAAAGAAAAGAAAAATGAACCGGGGCTACAAGCTGCCTTCTACGATCTTCTCTTCCCAATCTGGTTCAAGCGATGAAGAAGAATTACGCCGTGTGTTTTATGTAGCGCTTACCCGCGCCGAAAAGTATTTATATATCTCCTATGCCCGGCTGAATGCCGATGGCAAAGAGTTGGAACCATCGATGTTTATCGCGGAGATTATGGAACAGCATGTGTTAACCGTTCAGAAGCCGCAGATCAGCGCCGAACAAATGATCGAGTTTCAGCACCTGCTGTTTACGGGGCAACAGCCGGTTATAGATAGCCTGGAAGATGATTTTATCGATGGATTGCTATCGAGGTTTGTAATGAACGTTACAGCGTTAAGCGCCTATCTCAATTGTCCTCTAAGATTTTATTACCAGAATCTTTTACGCATACCTTCTGGTAAAAATGAAGCAACAGAATTTGGTAGCGCCATACACTTTGCGTTGGAAAGATTATTCCGTAAGCTGCGGGAAACGGAAAATTTTCCACCTGTAGAAACCATGATCGATGACTTTAGCTGGTATATGATGCGTCATCGCCAGAACTTCACCCGGGAAGCTTATGCCAGGCGCATGGAACAAGGCTCTATCATCATTCCGGCCTACTATCAAAAATATATCCATACCTGGAACAAGGTTGTTTCGGTAGAAACCAATATTAAAGGTGTGGTTGTGGATGGCGTACCCCTTAAAGGAAAGTTGGATAAGCTGGAGTTTAACGGTAAAGAAGTAAATGTGGTAGATTATAAAACCGGTAATGTAGATAATGCGTTGCCCAAATTAAAAGCACCTGGAGAAAAGAACCCGGACGGGGGAGATTACTGGAGGCAGGCAGTTTTCTATAAAATTTTGCTGGACAACTATGAATTAAAGGACTGGCGGGTGGTAAGCACCGAGTTTGATTTTATTGAACCTGACAGTAATAATCACTTCCAGAAACTTAAGGTAGTAATTGAGCCGGCAGATGTGACCACTGTAAAAAGCCAGATAAAGACGGTATGGGACAAAATACAGGCAAAAGACTTTTACAAAGGTTGCGGCAAGGCGGATTGCCACTGGTGTAATTTTGTAAAAGACAATTATTTATACGTGAAGCTGGATGAAATAACTGAGGACGAAGAGGAGTAATCAGCGGCGGTACAGAGCAAGTGTAACATTTTGAGGCTTTATACGATTAATAGATATTGGTGGTTAGCATGCTGATCAGCCATCATCTTATAAATCTAAAAAATTGTTTTATGAAGAGAAACCTTCTGCTTGCGATCTTTCTTTGTTTTGGGGTGGCGCTTATAGCCCAGAAATCCGACAGAGAATCCCCATACCGTACTGAGTCTTTTAGTACTTCCGCCATTAAAAATCTGAAAGTAGAAACCAGCGGAGGATCGATAAAGGTAAGAGGCGGTGAGCAAGATGGCAAGGTTGAAATGTATGTTACTCCAAATAATTGGGGAGACCGCAAAACAAAATCTGAAATTCAGCAAATATTAGCTGAGTATTACGATATAGATCTTCGCACCCAGGGAGGCACATTAACGGCAACAGCCAAAAGAAAAAACATTCAATGGTCGAATAAAACCGCGCTGAACATTTCTTTTATTGTTTACAGTGGCAACCAGGTAGACGCAGATATCCGCACCAGCGGTGGTAGCCTGAACGTGCAGAATATTGAAGGCGAGGTAACGGGCAAAACCAGCGGTGGTAGTATCACGGTAAAGAATCTTTCTAAGAATATTGATTTAACCACCAGCGGCGGACAGATTAACGCCGATGATTTAACAGGCACTGTTAAACTCAATACATCAGGAGGTTCGTTGCACCTGTCGAACCTATCCGGCACCGTAACTGCGCGCACCAGTGGCGGTTCCATCTCCGCCAAAAACATCAACGGAGACTTTAATACTGAAACATCGGGAGGTAGTATTCATCTTAAAGAAATTGATGGCAACCTGAATGCCAGAACCAGTGGCGGACAAATCACAGCAGGCCTTAAAGCAACCCGCGACTTTGTTAAGCTGCATACATCAGGCGGTAGCATTCATTTGAATATGCCCGAGACAAAAGACGCGCAGCTGGACTTAAAAGGTGATAAGGTGCGCATTTCGGAGCTCCGTAATTTTAGCGGTACCGTTAAAAAAGATCGTGTAAAAGGGTCCTTGGGTAAGGGCAATCTTGTAGTAGAAGCTTCTACATCGGGAGGATCTGTGAATGTGACTATGTAGTTAGCGATTAAAACCAATACTAACCCTCGCGGGATCGTTTTATATTATTGTTCAGGCTTTATGCGATTAGCCGCATAAAGCCTGTTTTTTTTAGGCATGCCCTTTAAGCCACCGACTACCCAACCTTTGACATATTGCTATACAATAGAACTACTTACAGCTAACTGCCTTCTAAAATAAGCTCACTTAAAGGATCTTTACTAACCTGCTACCACGTCTTAACCATAAAAATTAGATCAGTTCACAAGCTTTCTCCATTTTCTAATACCATTTTAATGGTTCCCTAACCGCATTTTAACTCCTGTTGGTACAAAATTACCCACTTTTTAAAATAATTAAAATGTGCGCTGTTTTATTAAAAGAATGTTAATATTTTGGTAGAGAGAAAACGTTTTACAGAGAGAGATATCCGCCACACTTGTAACATTTCATTTTACTAAACACAAAAACCTGCGAATGAAAAAAAAGCAATTTTTTCTGTGCATGTTATGCCTGTTAGCAAGCATGCACGCGGTTTTAGCGCAAACCACGCCCATTACCGGAAAGGTACATGATGGCAAAGGAAATCCAATTCCCGGCGCTACAGTTATTCAACAGGGAACCAGTCAAGGCGTACCTACGAATGAAGATGGGTCCTTTTCAATGAACGTAACCGGCGCCAGGCCTGTTCTGGAGATTTCTGCAGTAGGTTTTTCCAGGAAAATCCTCCCCATCGAAGGAAAAAGCGAATTGGACATCGCTTTAGATGCAGAACAGGGCAGTATGGAAGAAGTAGTGTTAATTGGCTACCAGAAGGTGACGCGTAAAAAATCCACAGCGGCTATTGCCAGTATTTCCGGCAAGGAAATAGAGAACCTTCCTATGTCAAGTTTTGACCAGCTGATGCAGGGACGTCTATCCGGTGTAAACGTTCAAAACTTTAGTGGTGATCCGGGTGCCAGAGCAGCGGTAAGTGTTCGGGGTAGTTCGCTTGTTAGTTCGCAATGGGATCAGAATAACGTGATAAGCTCTCCCCTGTATGTTGTAGATGGGGTGCCTCAATCCAACGAGGAATATGTAACGCCCGGATCGGGCACCGGCATGAACTATCTTGCAGGCATCAATCCGAATGATATTGAATCGATAGATGTTCTGAAGGATGCTTCCGCAGCGGCCATTTACGGATCCAGGGCAGCCAATGGTGTGATCCTGATCACTACCAGGAAAGGCAGAAGCGGCGCTCCCAGAGTCACCTTGTCAGGATTTACCGGGTACACCGAAAGGCCGAAGCTAAGGGAAGTAACGCTCGGAACCACAGAAAGGCGACAAAAACTTACCACAATACAGGATCAGCTTACTTATACACAGCAGCAACAATTACCCTACCTTTTAACAGACAGTTTAAATCCAGCATTTAATGGTAATACAGACTGGCAGAATCTTTTTTACCAATCTGGCTCTATTAATAATGTAGACCTGGGTATTTCGGGAGGAAGCGAAAATGGCTCAACCTACCGTTTTAGTACGGGTTACTATGATGAACAGGGCATTATTAAGGCTACCGGGTTTAAAAGATATTCAGCCAGGCTCAACATGCTGTCCAAAGCAATAAAAGGTAAGCTGGAAATCAACCCCATACTGTTCTTCACCCGCACTTCAAGAAGCAGGGGGCTAGGCGCTGATCCGAGGCTGGAAAACCTGGCCATCAATCCGTTTAGCCTGGGTGCAGGCAATATGCCTTCTTCACTTTTTAATTTAAGTGATGCCAAAAAAGAATCCATACTGGCATCCTATGATGAAAGCCTCGATAAAAACCTTTCCAATATTTTCAATATGAATCTGAACCTTTCCTATGCTTTTAATGAGCATTTGAAACTCAATTCACTCAGCTCTTACAAATACTCCACATCAAGGAGAAATTATAACCGTACCAGCGCTATGGAAAGTTTCCTCGGCAACTATTCTTATACCTACAGCGACCAGACGGAGGATATGCTTACCTCTAACTATCTATCCTATTCCAACACCTGGGGCGATCATAATTTTAGTGGTGTTATAGGGCAGGATGTCCAGTTCAATGCTTTCGAGAATACATCTGCTTCCGGAGGTTTTGGCGCATCAGATAATATAAAAGTAGTGCAGGGTGTTTTACTTAAAAACCTGGGCGCCTACTCTGACTACCAGGCCTATGGATTACTGTCCTACTACAGCCGCCTCTCTTATGATTTTAAAGATCGCTACCTGTTCTCTTTTGCAGGAAGATGGGATGGTTCGTCAAGGTTTGGAGCGGGTAACAAATGGGGATTCTTTCCATCAGCCTCTGCTGCCTGGATCCTGTCGGAAGAAAAGTTTTTCCAGGATTTTTCCTCCGCGATCACTCTTTTTAAAATACGAGGCTCGCTGGGTACTTCGGGAAGTCTGCCTTCAAAGAATTACCTGCAATACAATCTATACACCGTTAATGCGGGAACTTACCCCGGGAATGAGGGGTCCAGTTCTTACAACGGAGTAATTGCTATTACCCCCAACCTGCGAGACGGCGCTGCCCAGTCAAGTCTATCCTGGGAAAAATCAAAACAATGGAATGTAGGGTTAGACTTTGAAGTAGAAAAAGGGAAGTATTCAGGATCTATCGATGTGTACAACAAAGAAAGCTCCTTACAATTATTCTCGGTAAACCTGCCTGTAACCACGGGTTACTCCAAAGCTTTAACCAATGCGATTGGTGTAAGAAATGCAGGAGTGGAATTAACGCTGGCGGCAAATCCTTTACCACAGAGCAGCCCGATTAAATGGTTTAGCCGGCTGAACGTCAGCTACAATAAAAATGCGATCATGAACCTGCCCAATGGCAACAGGGATCTTGTAATGGACGGAGATCGTTTTGACAAATCGCATATTCTTTCCGTAGGAAGTCCTATCAATGCCTTTTACCTGTATCGCACATTAGGTGTTTTCGCTACAGAAGACGATATACCCGTAAATCCTTTCACCGGGGCTAAGTACCGTAACTCAAACGGTACTTTCACCGCCGGCTCTTTTTATTTTCAGGATATTGACGGAGATTACTTTACCGATGTATTTAACAGCGGTATTAATCCTGACAAAATGCCTATGGGTGATCCCAATCCCCGGATCACAGGGGGCTGGACCAATAATTTTACCTGGAAAAATTTTACGGTTGGGCTGTTCTTCAATTTTGTATTTAAACGCGACATCCTGAACCTGTTCCTGGCAGACCAGTTCAGCAACTCCACCTCCGGAGACCCGCAAAACAATTTTGCGCAATTCTCCACACCTAATCTGGACGCCATTGATATCTGGCGGAAGCCAGGAGATAATGCAACTTACGCCAAATATGATCTGGGTACTTATTTGTATTACTATACCTCCGCTCAAAGCTTTTTCTTAACCAAGGGTGATTTTGTACGGCTTAAAAATGTCAACCTCCAGTACAATATACCGGCACCGATCATAAAAAAATGGGGACTGGGTAGTTTTAAAATATTCGGAACACTTGACAATGCGGCCCGCTGGCAGGCTTCCAAACTATTACCCGATGCAGAAAACGTAAACTCCTATGGAGAGTACGCAGGAGATGGATATCCTATTCCGAAAAAATACACCCTGGGTCTGCAGGTGCTGTTTTGATAACAGCGTTTCAAAAGATTTTTTAATTCCAAATAATTAAAAAAATGCAATACAAAAATAAATACCGATACCTTATAACGTTCCTGGTGTTATGCTGGGTGATCAGCATGAGCTCCTGCAAAAAAATACTGGAACAGCAACCTCAGAACTCTACCTACGACGAGGTATTCTGGCAAACGGCCAGGGATTGTGAGTTTGCTATTGCAGGCAATTACTCTTTACTGAGAGCATCCTTTACAGCCACCTCCTCTTATGAAGAAAATGCCTTCCGCTACTATATGTATGGCGACGCGCAAACCACAGCCAGCAGCTATTTCACTATTAATTATAATGGCGATGGCCTGGAAGGTATACAGGGAGGAGATTTTACATTCCAGTATAATATACAGACATTGGGCGACTGGACCGTTTTCTACAAAACCATTGCTTACAGTAATATCATCCTTAAAAAGATCCCATTAATAGCGGATGATAAACTGGCAAAAGATGTGGTTAATGTAGCAACGTTCAAAAACAAAATAATGGGGCAAGCGCTTTTTATCAGGGCCTTAAGCTACTTCCAGCTGGTGAAGGTTTGGGGTGATGTACCTTTGGTAACTGAAGCCTACGAAGATGTGTTAAATGCGCCACAGTTACCCCGCTCATCCAAAGCAGAGGTAATGAAACAAATTGAAAATGATTGCCATGCTGCGATGAATATGCTCAACTGGGGCAACGAAGCCATACAGGAAAAAGGGGTGATCGCGAACAGGGGTTCTGTTTATGCGCTGCTTGCTCACTTATACTTATGGCGGGCTACCATGACAAATGTGAATACAGATACGCCCATCATGAGCGATGTAAATAGCGCAGATACCACACTTAGTGCTTTGATCGCAAGAGGCGGCTATTCTCTGGTAGACACTGCCAGGTATGGCGAACAATTTGTAAACCCGTCCACTGAAAGCATCTTTGAAGTTGCTATGAGTGAGAACTACCAGGAAGGCGCTTATTATCATATTGGGCTGGGCTTTTTGACAGGCACTTACGTGCAAGGCTATGGTTCCACTCCAAGATTTTGGGTAACTGATCAATACATCGACAATCATTACGGCGTGGAAAGAACCGGGTATGGCGAAGGCTTTGTTTACCTTTCCGGAAACTGGCAATTTCTTCCTTTAAAAGTAGTAGGCACCAGGTACTATACGACCTTGAATGGAGTAGAAACCGATGTTACCAGTGTGGTTGATGCGGGAATGGGACCAGGTTACGCCTATGTTGGTGACGACCTGGTACTGGTAGGTGGCAACGGACCTGACCTTGGAGAGGTGAGGTATCGTAACAATTTTGCCAAATCGGGCACACAGGGAACCAACCTTATTAAATACCGGAATATTGTTTACAGAAACCCGGGCAACAGAACAAATGGCTACCTGAGCAATAATATACCCGTTTTCAGACTGAGCGATATGCGCTTATTGCAGGCAGAAGTGGCATTATACAAAAATGATCTCAGCACTGCCGCACAGATCATCAACTTCTTCAGGGACCGCAACCATTCCGCATCAAAACGGGTTAGCGCAACCGATAGCAAGTTCAGCCTCACCAGGGAGTATATGCTCGAAAGAGGCAAGGAATTATTTATGGAAGGCCATGTTTACTTCGACCTGCTCCGCACCCGGATGTATACTGAATTTATTGGCTGGATGAGCAATACGCGGTTTAGAGGGGAAGGTTTTTACTGGCCGATTTACCCGCTCTTATTCAACGATAACAAATTCCTTACCCAAACATTATACTGGCGCGGTAAAGTATAATCATCATTCATTCACATAAAACTGTAATAATGAAATGAAGCATAAAAATTTTCGAATAAAATTTATACCCGTTGCGGTAAAAATTTTTATGTGGAATTCCATGTGGCTAAAATCAATAAAAATATACACATGAAAAATAAAATTCTGACAGTCATTATGATCAGCGTCATTTTCCTGGCCGCGTCCTGTAAAAAAAATTATGCGGTGGATGGCGGTACGTCTGATGAAAATGTAAATATGACTACTTATGATTACCTTAAATCAAAGCCTGTGTTTTCATCGTTGGTACGCCTTATTGACCGCGCCGGCTTGAAAGATGCAGTAAACCAGCAAACCACTTTTTTTGCTACCACCAATTATGGAGTGGATGAATATTTAAGGGCCATGAAAAATATAAGGGCTATAGAACTGGGAAATGAGAATATTACCTATACCCTGGATAGTATTCCCTTATGGCGGCTCGACTCTTTAAAGACCTATATATTCCCGGAAAAACTGGGCAGAAGCCTGTTGACGACCAAGGGCGATTTCTACCAATCCAACTTCGGGAGCATGGCTAATATCCGTATTAAACTGAGTCTCGCCAGAACCTACAGTTATGGCGCTTATGTGGATTATGTGGATTATGTTACTTATACAAAAGTAATTGGAGGAGATGACAGCGAAGTGCTTGACCCCTCAACCATTCCTACAGCGGACGTAGATAAAGTGGTTCGGATACAGTCTTCCGGCATCATAACAACCAATGGCATTGTACATGTTTTGGATGGTTTTCACCGGTTATTTTTTAATGCCAATAATGCGAACTAGGCGTATTCAATTCAACTCAAATTTTAAAAAGGTAAATAATGAGAAAATATTTAATACCCGCTTTTACCCTGCTTGTTTTTGGAGCTATCAACTGCAAGAAAATACAGCAAGGTTTTTTAAGCGAAACGCTCAGGTACACATCCCCCGACCTTTATGCACAGAGAGGACTAGCGCTCGTTCAATCAGCAAAAATATTTGCGGATGGGTCCACCCCCCCTATTACTTTCGAGCTCCTCAATCTTAGGGACAGCTCGGGAAAGCCTTTGCCAGAGGCTTTTAACACTAAGTATGATGTAACCGTTTTTAAACCCGGTATGTCGTTTAATGCAGAAACAGATACAACAGTTGCACTGTTAAATGCTAAAAGAGAAACGGTCTCGGTTTTCCCTATGGACTTTAATACAGCCAGCGGACAGTTGTCATTTAACAAAGCAGCTCTAAATCTTCCACTCGGTATTTACAATTTTGATATTAAGGCTACCAATAGCGCCGGCTCAAGAGTATATCCCTCTTTTGGACGAGTTCATGTGGTTGACCCTACGCAGGAGGATATGTTTTTAATTGAGGATAATGTTAATAATGCCTTTGACCTGGCAGGTACTACTTTTGCCAAGAGAAATCCTATTTTAAAATTCACAAGGGTTTCTGCAGACGGCGCCCGTATTATCTTAAAAATTTCCGATAAAAATGGTTCTCCTTTTAATCCCAGCAAAGGCGAAGTAATTGCAAGAGGGGACCGGCCTACTTTTTTAAGCTATGCCAAGTTCAATCCTGTTGTGTTTACCGATACCGCTTTGGTTTGTGACTTTGAGGTAGCTCCCTTTCCTTTAGCAAAATACATCGCCAATGGAACCGATTGGAACCACCTGATCTACTATCGTATTCCTGAAAAAAATATCGTATTTGACGGATCGACTGTGGGGCTTTTGAATGCGAATCTACGGTTTGCGTTTACCATTAAAATGGAGGGAACATTTATTATAGAGTATCAATTGCCGGATGCGGTTAGAGTGCCGACACCATAAAGCCTTTACCAGGTACCAGAAAGCCGCAGCTTTTTACGATCTGCGGCTTTCTTTTTTATCGTTATATGCTCCTCCTAATTACAAACCATACTTATCTACAAGATAAACCAGCGCAGCCATGTTTACAGCGCCCAGTTCCAGCTCCCTTTTATTAACCGATTCAAACGTATCTGTACTGGCATGATGAATATCGAAGTATCGCTGGGAATCGGGCAAAAACCCACATAAAGGCGTGCCCAGTTGCTCCTTCAATGGTGCAATATCGGTACCACCACCGCCACGGATGAGCTCATTGCAGCCATAAGGCGCAATAAGCGGCAGCCAGCTTTTTACTTTTTCAAAAACAGCATCACTACTATTAAAGCTGAATGCTCTCGGCGTAAACCCACCGGCATCACTCTCTATCGCCAGTACATGTTTTTCGTTGCGGGCTTTTGCCAGCTCGGCATATTTTTCGCCGCCACGTACACCATTCTCCTCGTTGGCGAACAGTACAAACCTGATCGTATGCCTGGGTTGATAGCCCAATGCTTTCAAGGCTCGTAAAACCTCGATCGTTTGGGTAATACCAGCTCCATCGTCATGCGCGCCTTCGCAATTGTCCCAGCTATCCAGGTGACCGCCAATGGTAATATATTGGTCGGGAAATTCAGTTCCTTTCAGCTCGGCAATGATATTATTCCCCTCTACATCCGGCAAAAAATGGCCATTTGTTTTTAACGAGATTTTTACCGCTGCATTTTTTTCCAATTCAGCCGCCAGCCAATCCGCATCGCGCAGGCCCAGTGCCACGGCAGGAATTTTAGCGTACATAGAATCATAGCGCGTTCCCCCTGTATGAGGTACATTGTCTACGCTGTGGCTCATGCTACGCACCACTACACCAATAGCGCCGTATTTTGCCGCACGGGAAGGTCCCTGCGAACGGTATTTGGCTGCATCCCCATACGCTTCAAAAGTGCGGATAAAGCGGGGGTTAAATTTATAGTTATAAAAAACAATCTTTCCCCTTAACTGGTCTTTCTGCTCCTCCAGCTCATCGAAATTATTAATAAGCACTACCGGCGCTGTAATAGTTTTTGCTCCTGTTCCGATAGAATTACCCAGGGCGATCACATTCAGCGTTCTTTTTTTGTTGCCGCTTAAAATAGCTGCGGCTGCGTCTTTGCCACCCCTCACCCAATGCGGCACCATTACCGGTTGTTTTGTTACCTGATCGCTTCCCGACTGCTGCAATAGCTGGTAACCCCAGGCTTCCGCCTTATACATTTGCGGAGACCCGGCCAGTCTTGCCCCTATTGTCTTCGTTAGCGTGCGCAGGTTATCGTATGCTTTGCTATTGGTTAGTACCTCATCTGCTATTTTACGGATAAACTGCTCATCCGGGCTTTGAGCCGACAAGCTGATGCTAAAAAATAAAGCGGCGGCTACAAACAATTTATGTTTCATGCTGTTATGGTATGTGTTTTGAGTAAAGATAAAAAGTCTGGGCCTGATTAAAGGATCAGATTACTTTACCAGAGATTGTCAAAAGCAGATTTTCGAATGTACATGGTAAAATTATGCCTGGCTTTCCAGCGGCATCGTTTATCCTTCTCCCTTTGCTTATGACATAAAAATAATATACTGCTGCGATGCAGAAAAGACTAATAAATATAGAAACGGCTATCTTTAATATATGCGAATAGGTATTGTTTGCTATCCAACATTTGGTGGCAGTGGCGTATTAGCCACAGAATTAGGTAAGGCTTTGGCGCAAAAAGGCCACCAGGTGCATTTTATTACTTATCAGCAGCCGGTAAGGCTGAGCGCTTTTAATCCCAATATTTATTATCACGAAGTACAGGTACCCACCTACCCGCTTTTTGATTTCCCGCCCTACGAAACTGCACTGGCCAGTACGATGGTAAATGTGATCAAGAATTATAACCTTGATCTCCTCCATGTGCATTATGCCATTCCCCACGCTTCGGCGGCTTATATGGCGAAGAAAATTTTGCAGGATGAAGGATATGAAATACCTGTGGTTACCACGCTGCACGGAACTGATATCACATTGGTGGGCAAGGATAAAATGTATTCACCCGTAGTAGCTTTTTCCATTAATAAAAGTGATGTGATTACGGCGGTGTCACAAAACCTGCGCGAGGAAACCCACAGCACATTTGATATAAAGAAAGAAATAGAAGTAGTTTATAATTTTATCGATGTAAAACGGTTTAACCGGAAACCATTTGATGCTTTTAAAAAAGTGCTCGCACCTAACGGGGAAAAAGTTCTATTGCATGCTTCCAATTTCAGACAGGTAAAAAGGGTTCCGGATGTAGTAGAGATCTTTCACGAAGTACAGAAAGAAATACCCTCCAAGCTGCTGTTTGTGGGCGATGGGCCTGAAAGGCTACCAGCCGAAGACCTGGGACGCAAGCTCGGTATTTTTGAAAAAATGATCTTTGTAGGAAAGCAGGAGCAAATAGAAGATGTATTTGCCATTGCCGATTTGTTCTTGCTGCCTTCGGAATATGAAAGCTTCGGCTTAGCTGCGCTGGAAGCCATGGCTTCTAAAGTACCGGTAATTTCGAGCAATGCAGGCGGCTTAAAAGAGGTAAATATTGATGGCATAACGGGTTACACAGCCAATGTTGGTGATGTGAAAGCTATGAGTGAGCGGGCTATTGAGATCTTAAAAGATGACGCTACTTTACAGAAATTCCGCCAGGGTGCTTTTGAGCATGCTCAGCAATATAACATGGATTCGATCATTCCACAATATGAAGCTATTTACAGGCGGTTTTGTAAGGATTGCTAGAAGAGAGCAATTAAGGTATAGCAAGTGGCGAGAAGGAAGAAACATTCCATATTCAACATTCAATTCTCAATAGCAAATAATCGAACTCTCTGTGCCTCCGTCTCTCTGCGCACTCTGCGTGAAACAAAAAAGCCAGCAGGCAGTAGCAAGTGGTCAATAGGAAGAAACACTTAATGTTCATCATTCAATTCTCAATAATCAATATTCATTGTGATCTGCGCTGCTACGTCTCCATACAAGCTGGGAAACTCACCTTCCTAAGCGACCGGAAATCCTGCTTAATATTTCCGTGGCAGCATCAATTTCGTCTTTTTTATTAGAGATACTTTCGATATTGAATCCGATCGGAATTTGTTTGGATGCAGCAAAGTCTATCAGTTCGTTAGCAATCATTACAGAAGTTCGAACCGAAGTTTCCAGGATATCTTTTGAATGTTTAAGATCATTATACAACCACTTCGGCACTTCAATCCCCAACCATTTCATAAACTCCAGGGTTTTGATAGAACCACAGGGACTGAGGGTGAAGAAAATAGGTTTCATTTCGTAGGTATTCTCCAGTGCATCATAATAATAGTCGGACAACAGGTTCTTGGAATCAAACACATTGTAAACACATTGTGAAACAAAAAAGCTGCAGCCATTTTGTATTTTACTAAAGATCCTCTTGTTCTCATCGCCTTTTTTAGAATGCCGCTCGGGGATGGTTACTCCACCCAACAGCAAATGACCATGATGCGTCCTTTTCAAATCATAAGCATCTGTGAGGCTAAAATTAGTTTTATCTACCTGGGCTTTTGATGAGGCTCCCACGAAAACAAAATGCTCCAAGTCCTTATTATCCATCAGCCAGCTATTAAAACTATCGCTGGTTTGATTGGCGATGCTCTTGTAAACAATCACCGGCAGCCCTACTTCATTCAAATAATTGCGATAATAAGTTTCAGGTGCTACGGTGTGAATAAAAGGATAAGTACGTTCTTCGCTGGTCCGGTCACTTTCATCCTGTATATCATAGAGAATAATGCCATCCACATCCAGGTTCTTCATACGTTCCAATTGCTTAGCGGCAATTACTTCCAGGCGGTCTTGCTCAGTGGTGATCTTTGGAGGTGTAAAACTATACAGCAGTAATCCCGTGTCTGCACTTTCTATTTTTTCACGTAAGGGCTTCATTCTCTTTCTTTATAAACAATTTCTATGACTTATTATACTAACCCTATTAAGCAAGCTTTTTGCCTAATTCCTGCATATCTACCAATTTGCGGTAAATACCTCCTTCAATTTGCATCAGTTCATGATGCTTACCTCTTTCCGCAATTTCGCCCTTATTCAATACAATAATTTCATCAGCATTGCGAACGGTGCTTAACCGGTGGGCAATAACCAGCGAAGTCCTGTTTTGCATCATATTGTTGATGGCATCCTGCACCAACCTTTCGCTTTCTGTATCCAGGGAGGAGGTGGCTTCGTCTAAAATCAAAATCGGCGGATTTTTTAGTACTGCCCGCGCAATCGTCACCCGTTGCTTTTCACCACCACTCAGCTTCGCTCCCCTGTCGCCAATATTGGTTTCGAATTTCTCGGGCTTCCCGTCAATAAAGCGAAAGGCATTGGCCACTTTAGCAGCACTTTCTATCTCATCCTGAGATGCATCGGGATAGGCCAATGTTATGTTATTACCAATCGTATCATTAAACAGGATGGGCTCCTGGCTTACGATTCCTATATGCTCGCGTATGCTCTGAATGCTATACTCTTTAATATTTACTCCATCTACCAGTATTTCCCCATCTGTTACATCATGAAAACGTGGTACCAGGTCGGCCAGGGTACTTTTACCGGCACCACTACTACCTACCAGGGCAACGGTTTTCCCTTTGGGAATGGTTAGGTTGATATTTTTGAGAATGGGCGTTTCATTGTAGGAAAAAGACACGTTTCTAAACTCGATACCCTGGTCAAATGATGCCAGTTGCTGTTTGCCATTGTCTTCGACATTAACAGGTGTGTTCAATAATTCCTCTATGCGCTCGACGGCTGCAGAACCTGCTTGTACATTAAAGAAGGAAGTAGACAGCGACTTGGCTGGATTAATCATCATGGCAAAGATGGCAATAAACGCGATCAGGTCACCGGCTGTTAAAGAATCGCCTGTTAAAATGAGGTTTGCGCCAAAATAAATGATAATGCATAAAACAGACACCCCCAGTAATTCGGTAAGCGGTGAAGCGAGGTCTCTTCTCGCTGCCATTTTTTTGTTAATGCCCAGTAATGTATTATTTAAGGTCACAAATCGATTATTCATGATCTTCTCGGCACAAAACGCTTTTATGATTCGAATGCCGGTTAGCGTTTCATCCAGGATCGCCAGTGTATCGCCAATCCTTAATGAAGCAGCATTGCTTTGCTTTTTTAATGTGCGGCTAATTCTTCCTATAATGAAAGCGGTAGCAGGTAAAAGGATCAATAAAAACATGGCAAGGCTTGGACTAATGGCCACCATCGCTACCAGGTAACTGATTACCGACACAGGATCTTTGATCATACCCTCCATGGTGTTGATGATCGAGCTTTCGACTAACGCGGCGTCATTGGTCATTCTGCTCATGATATCGCCCTTTCGCTGGTCGGAAAAATATCCTACAGGCAGCGATAACACTTTAGCGTACATGTCATTTTTCAAATGAATGGTAATAGAACTCCTGACAGGCACGGATAGCAGCGAAGAAAGATATAAGAGCAGGTTTTTCAAGAATATGGAAACAATCACCAAAATACAACATATCAATACCGCCTGCATCTGATGTCCTTCATTTACTAATCGCACCAGCTCCTTCCCCAGAAAATCTCCCCCCGGAAGCTTCTTAAGAATATTTTGCCCACCAATACCCGGTTCGTTAAAGATGATCGACATAAGTGGGGCCAACATCCCTAAAGAAACGACTGATAAAGATGAGCCCAATATTGTCAAAGAAATATACAGCGCAATTTTACCTTTGTATAAACCGATATACTTAAATATTCTCCTGAATTTTTTCAATTGATTTCAAATTTTAAAGCCCACAAAGGTAACCATTTACCCATTCTCCAATGATAAACAAACCATAAAGCCCATTTATGACTTAGTCATTAGGCATTTCTCACCTATTATTCGGCCTGTTTTATCTGTATGGAGCATCTGTCAGACCAATATACTGCACAATAAAACGTACAGTTTGTCATAAACCTTTAACCGGCAGCATTTTTGTTAACTTTGATGTGAAATATGTTAGAAAAGAAGAATATCATACAAGACCAACAAACGGCCGTTATAGTAGGCGTTGTACAAAAAGACCAAACAGAGCAACAGGTAAAAGACTACCTGGACGAGTTGGAGTTCCTTGCGGAAACAGCGGGTGCCATTACGCGTAAACGCTTTGTGCAGAAGCTGCAACACCCCGATTCCCGAACTTTTGTCGGAAAAGGTAAACTGGAAGAGATCCGACAGTACATATCTTTCAATGGCATCGACCTGGTTATTTTTGACGATGAGCTAAGCGGAGCGCAAATCAACAATATTCAGAAAGAGCTGAAAATAAAAGTAATCGATCGATCGGATCTGATCCTGGACATTTTTGCCCGTCGTGCCAAAACGGCGCAGGCACGCACCCAGGTAGAACTGGCCCAATATCAATATATATTACCCAGGCTGCGTGGTATGTGGAGTCACCTGGAAAGACAGGGAGCGGGTATTGGCTCACGCGGACCCGGTGAAACAGAGATAGAAACCGACCGTCGTATTGTTCGGGATAAAATAACGCTGCTTCGCAAAAAATTGGCAGAAATAGATAAGCAGGCTTTTACGCAACGTAAAGAACGCGGAGAATTTATTCGTGTAGCGCTGGTGGGCTATACCAACGTGGGCAAGAGTACTATCATGAACCTATTGAGTAAGCGTGATGTTTTCGCCGAGAATAAACTGTTTGCGACACTGGATACCACTACCAGCAAAGTTGTTTTTGAAACCACCCCCTTCCTGTTAAGTGATACCGTAGGTTTCATAAGAAAGTTGCCTCACCACCTGGTGGAAAGCTTTAAAAGTACATTGGATGAAGTGCGTGAGGCAGACATCCTGATGCATGTAGTAGATATTTCCCATACTAATTACGAAGACCAGCTGGCTGTAGTGAATAAGACCTTGCAGGAATTAAAAGCTTTTGATAAACCTACCGTTACCATTTTTAATAAGATGGACCTTTACGAAACGCAGACCTTTGATGAATGGCTGGGCGATGAAACCAAGGAAGAAATATTGCGCGATCTCTATGATCGTTGGAGTAATGAATTGCAGGGAAATGTAGTATTTGTTTCTGCTACAGAAAGACGTAATGTAGAAGGCCTGCGGGAAACGATCCTCAATAAAGTGAAGGAATTATATTCGATACGCTATCCTTATAAGACGATGTTTTATTAGAAAATAGGGTATAGCGAGTGGCGAGTAGGGATTAAGAGAAGAATAATCAGTGTTTCAGTAACTCCTAGCAGTGTAGTGATAAAAAAGATTCAGCATTCGATTTTCAAATATCTCAATACTCATTAATTCCCCTGCGACTCCGCTTCTTTGCGCGCTGCCTGTCCGAAAGAACTTTGTTCAGGCGGGCGTGAAATAAAAAGTAAATTGGAAATAGCGAAGGGGATGTGGCGAGAATGAATAATCAGTAATGAGTTGTTAGTTTAGACGCCTCTGTTTTTTGATACAAATATTCAATACTCAATTTTCAATAAGCAAATGCTCAGTGCCTCCGTTTCTCTGTGAGCGCTGTGAGAAACCTAAAGAGCCATCTCGTGTTTGAGAACACAGTTTGGGCTTTTCCTTAAGATGAATAAAGAATATACCTGGCATTTATTTGCCTTGCATTTAAACGAAATACCTTTCAATCATGAAAACCTGGCGGAAATAAAGGTAGCCGGGAAAAAGATCTGCATCGCCCGTGTGGCCGACAAAGCTTTTGCCTGTGCAGCTCAATGCCCTCATGCAGCGGTGGCTTTAAGCGGTGGCTACGTAAATGTGCAACACCAGATCGTTTGTCCTTTACACCGCTATAAGTTCAGCCTGGAAAATGGCAGGAATGTTTCCGGCGAGGGTTACTTCTTAAAAACATATCCTATAGAAGAAAGAGAAGACGGCTGGTTTATTGGCCTGCCTTCGTAATTGCAATACCAGCAGTGATTTTAGCTGTGATGATCTTTGCTATAAGACGGCACCAGCATACTACTCTTCTGCCTCCTGTTAATGCGAAAGCGTTTCAGTTTCACTATCCAAACCTTATAAGAATCATAGAGGATCACCACCAGTAAAAAAGCCGCGATGATAAAGAACATTTTGAACTGTAAGGTTTCATAAAACAAAGCAAATAAAACCCCGCCTACCACATACGATACAAAAATGGAGAAGATCAAAGTAGCCTTGTCCCTGAGCTCTCTTTTATTCCTGAATTTTTTATTGGTAAACATAGATGCTAATACACCAAGGTCGGTGGTAGCCCCCGTAAGATGGGTGGTTTTTACCGCAAAATTGGAAATGCTGGCAGTAAGCCCGTTCTGTAAACCCATTGCAAACAAGAGCAGGGATAATAACAACTCCGACTCATGCAAGGAGCCTTTGTACCCGTAAGTGCCATAAATACCTACGGCTAAAATACAAGCCAGCTCCAGCAATAAAGGAAGGGCATGCGCCAGGTATTTATTTTTCTCGGATAGATTGATCACCAGGAAATTGGAAACAAAACTCCCGAAGAAAAATAGGAATATCCATGAACCTACCAAAGCAATCTGGTAAATATTGCCACTTACCAGCTCTGATGCGAAAATGGCAAAATACCCGGTAACATTCGACGAGAAGGACAGAAACAATAATAGTGAAGCCACGTTTACCATACCCGCTACCAGGGCAGTTAATATACCCAACCTCACGTTGTCCCCCAATGTTCTGCTATTACTATATTTACGTAACATATTTTTTTAGATTTTCACACAACTAACCTTTGCAATCCCCCGAATGTTCGCATCCGTATCAAAATTTAACTCCAGGTTACCTTTCGTAAGCCTGGCTATATTATACCGCTCCACCCTGTTATTATCATAAGTGATCATTAGAATATTACCCCGCCCTTTAATTTTCCAACTGGCCTGTTTTTTCTTATTATGGCTGCTTAAAATAAGACTTCCATCCGGGTTAAACACCCAGCTTTCCGCATTTATAATACCCAGGTCGGTAGTGGACATTTCTTTAACCTCACGTGCATCTGAGCTGATGGCCCTGTCTATATGAGCGCTATGATATACCCTGTCATATTCCCAATGCACTTCTTTCCAGGCTCCGAGGATTACAGTCTCAGGATCATGATATGCTTTAATGGTGAATGATAAACAGGCGAGTACTGCAAAAACTACTGCTATTATGATAAATGTTTTCTTCATTTTTTCTTATTTATACGGATAAAATCACGGCTATTTCACCGGCTTAACACTTAAACAAAGCTACCGCAGCAGTATTAGAACCATATAAAGCCTGAATTAGAATTCAATTAGAAAAACAGAGTTGAACATTAAAACCGCATTAAAAATGTTATATATAACCACCTGATTGTCATTTTTTTCTTAAAGAAATCTTAACAATGCAACCTTCTATGTTTTAATAGCAACCAGTCGTGGCTTCCTTTAACAAAGCGAGAGTTGCAGTCTCTCCACTTTACTTTTCCTTAATTTCCCTTATATTTTTTACACTATTTTGGTAGAAGGGTGATTCCCATTAAATTTTTCATCCATTGCTGTGTAATTAATGGACAAAATTTAATGTACGTTTGTTATCTAAACACAATTTTTATCCGTGCCATTTAAATTACATACCCCGTTTCAACCCGCCGGCGATCAGCCCACCGCTATCGCCCAATTGACAGAAGGCGTTTTTGATGGAGAACAATATCAAACCCTGCTTGGTGTAACGGGTAGTGGCAAAACATATACCATGGCCAATGTGATACAGAATACACAGCGGCCCACACTAATCATCACCCATAATAAAACCCTGGTAGCCCAACTTTATGGTGAATTCCGCCAGTTCTTTCCCGAAAATGCGGTAGAATATTTTGTGTCGTACTATGACTATTATCAGCCTGAAGCCTATTTGCCGGTAAGTGATACCTATATCGAAAAAGACCTGGCTATCAACGAGGAACTGGATAAATTAAGACTGCGGACGATTACCAGTTTGCTGAGCGGACGAAGAGATATCATAGTAGTGGCTTCTGTAAGCTGTATTTACGGTGCAGGAAACCCGGCGGACTATGAAAACAGTATTATCCGCATTGAAAGGGGGCAAACTATTTCGAGGCAGGCATTTTTACATGGCCTGGTCAATTCATTATATACCCGTACAACCATCGAGTTTAACCGGGGTACCTTCCGGGTGAAAGGCGACACAGTGGATATCAATCTCCCTTATGTAGACCATGGTTACCGGGTAACTTTTTTCGGAGATGAAATTGAAGAGATTGAGACCATTGAAGTGACCACGAATAAGCGCATCTCAACAATAGGAAATGCCGCCATCTTCCCGGCCAACCTGTATGTAGCACCTAAGGATATGATACAGCAGGTGATTTATGAGATACAGGATGAAATGACCGCACAGGTAGAATACTTTACCAGCACGGGCAAGCTGATAGAAGCACAGCGTATTAAAGAGCGGGTGGAGTATGATATTGAGATGATCAAAGAACTGGGTTATTGTAACGGTATTGAAAACTATTCCCGCTTCTTCGACCGGAGAAGTCCTGGCACACGCCCCTTCTGCCTGCTGGACTATTTTCCGAAGGACTACCTGATGATCGTGGATGAAAGCCACCAGACCATGCCTCAGATCAGTGGTATGTATGGAGGCGACCGGAGCCGGAAACTGATATTGGTTGATTATGGATTCCGCATACCATCGGCCCTGGATAACCGTCCGCTGAATTTCCACGAATTTGAAAGCCTGCAAAACCAGGTTATCTATGTATCTGCAACCCCGGACACTTATGAGCTGGAGAAGACAGGAGGCGTTATTGCAGAACAAGTGGTGCGACCTACCGGTTTACTGGATCCTCCTATCGAGGTAAGACCCAGTATTAACCAGATTGACGACTTGTTGGATGAAATAGATAAAACTGTAAAGAAAGGCGACCGTGTGCTGGTGACTACACTGACCAAACGCATGGCCGAAGAAATGGATAAATACCTGCATCGCATCCATATTAAATCAAAATATATTCACAGCGAAGTAGATACTTTAGAACGTGTGGAAATATTGCGGCAGCTACGCCTGGGCGAGATTGATGTATTGGTAGGTGTAAACCTTTTAAGAGAAGGGTTGGATTTACCTGAAGTAAGCCTGGTAGCTATTCTGGATGCGGATAAGGAAGGTTTTTTACGTAATGAAAAGTCTTTGACTCAAACGGCCGGCCGTGCGGCAAGAAATGTAGATGGTAAGGTGATTTTTTATGCCGATACCATGACGGGCAGTATGCAGCGCACCATTGATGAAACCAATCGCCGCCGCGAAAAACAGATCGCTTATAATATTGAACATAATATTACGCCACGTACGGTAGTGAAGTCTAAGGAAGATGTATTTAAGCAAACCAGCGTTTTAGACATAAAAGGGTTTGACGAAAAAGAACCATTGGCTATCGGTTTTGATGAAGACCTCGTAACAGTGGCTGCGGAAGATGAAGTGGTATATAAAACGATTCCGCAGATGGAAAAAGCCATTGCCAAAACGAAAAAGGATATGGAGAAAGCAGCGCGGGACCTCGACTTTATGGAAGCAGCCAAATTGAGAGATGAAATGTTTCGGTTGCAGAAGGAGTTGGAAGGGATGAAATAATCAAAGGCTGCCCGAATGTAATAGCAGGCCGGATCAGATTACAGAAAAGCTTAAGGCAAAAAAATGTCTATCGATATATTACTACTTCCTTTTCTTGTTGTAGAAAGCCTGTTATGTCTAAGATGTAAAACTCATAACTATTAATCGTATAAATGACCTCCTTCTTATCCGCCGAATGGCGTAAACTAGCCATGGTTAATTATGCAATTGATCCGGCAGTCCTACAACCTTTCATTCCTTATAAAACAGAACTGGATACCTGGAATAATACCTGCTATGTGAGCCTGGTGGGTTTTATGTTTCTGCAAACAAAACTGCTGGGTATAAAAATACCGGGCCATGTGAATTTTGAAGAGGTGAACCTGCGCTTTTACGTCAGGTATAAACATGGCATCCAATGGAAACGCGGCGTGGTATTCATCAAAGAAATTGTCCCTAAAACAATGATTGCCTGGGTAGCCAATAATGTATATGGCGAAAACTATGAAGCGCTGGCTATGCGTCATCACTGGACAATCGATACCGGCAAACAGGCAGTTAGTTACGGCTGGAAAAAACAACAATGGCAGGAGATGGTTATTAACGCAAGTTCTACTCCTGAAGACATTACAGCGGGCAGTGAAGCCGAATTTATTACCGAGCATTACTGGGGATATACTCAAAGAGGACGATCAAAAACAGGCGAGTACGAAGTACAACATCCGCGCTGGCAAACCTACCCGGTAACAGACTATAGTATCAATGTTGACTTTGAATTATCATACGGCCCTGTATTTTCTTTTCTGAATAATATGCAGCCACGGTCCGTTCTCCTGGCTGAAGGTTCGGAGATAAAAGTATTGAAAGGCCGCACTATTCGATAGTTTTATAGCTTCTTCAATATCCCAAAATATTCCGGAGGCATTTTCATTTATAAATAGAAAAATGTAACTTTAAAGTATGAAAGGGCAAGTTGCAGATAAAAAATAGAATTAATTCAATGGCTCTCAACATTAGAGGATGATGCTACCCTAAATAAACTTATTGAGTTAAAAAATGACGAAACGGCTTTGCAATGGAACCAAATTGCAGATATTGAAAAAGAATCGATAAACAGAGGAATAGAGGACGCAGACCAGGGAAAGCTAACCGACCATTCTTTTGTACGCAAACTGTATGAAAAGTGGCTATAAAATATTGTGGACTGACAACGCAATCGACGAATTACAAAATACAGTAGAATATCTGGAATCTCAATTCGGCGTAAATGAGTTAAGTTAACTTGCTCATAAAATTGAATCAGTAGTAACACTCCTTCAACATAATCCTTACTTATTTTCAGAATCAGATTTTAAAGGTGTTAGAAGAGTAAATACTTAAAACTAAATACGCTCTACTTCAGAATAAATACTGAAACAGTAGAAATTTTATCTTTTTTCTCCAATAGGCAAGATCCATCCAGCAGAAAGCTATAACAAAATCAGCATTCTTATTTTCAACAATCATCACTTATCTTTGCCTCACTCATGGGGTGCCTTAATATTACGGGCTGAGATTATACCCAAAAACCTGATCCGGGTAATGCCGGCGTAGGGAATAGATTTTACCTTTTCTATTACACTTCCGTGGGTTGATTAATATGCATCGTTATGAACGGAAGTGAGTGGTTTCACCTTTTTTTGGAGCAGTTAAAAGCCGTGCCTGTGCTTGAATGGCTGGGTGTAAGTTTTGGTGTAGCAGAGGTACTGCTGGCGCGTGCCAATAAAATATGGCTCTACCCCTGCGGCATTGTCTCTGTAATTATATCCACCTACATCTTCTTCCACTCAGGATTATATGCCGAAAGTGCGCTGAATATGTATTACCTGGTGATGAGTATTTATGGCTGGTGGTGGTGGCAGAAAAGAAAAGATCATGCAGCGCCACCTGTTACCCGTGCAACAAAAACAGAATGGTTGAAAACAACCGGTATCGTTGTTAGTGCTTTTGTTGTCCTGTATACTGTACTAACACAATTTACAGATTCAACCGTACCAGTATACGATTCCTGGGTAAGCGCTACCGCCTGGGCGGGCATGTGGCTGCTGGTCAAGAGAAAAATCGAAAACTGGATATTGCTGAACATCAGTAATGCATTTGCAGTGCCGCTATTATTTTATAAAGGATTGCCCCTCTATGCCCTCTTAACCCTGTTCCTTTTCATTATTGCGGTATTAGGTTATATCGACTGGAACAAAACTATTAAAAAGAATGAGCAAAAAACAGCCTTTAGCTTTGAGTAAAGAGCAAATAGACCTCCTGAGAAAATTAAGTAAAGAAGCTGAGCAAAAGGGTACATTTCCCAATACCACCCTAAAGATCATCTACCAGGAAAAATGGCTAAAGCTTTTTCTGCCCAGAGCTTATGACGGCCTTGAACTTGATCTGCCTGAAGCATTGCGATATGAAGAGCAACTGGCTTACATAGATGGAAGCCTGGGCTGGACCATTACCTTATGTGCAGGTGCGAATCTTTTTGCAGGTTATATACATAGCCGGAAAGCCGCGGCCATTTTTTCATCTTCCAAAGTATGCTTTGGGGGCAGTGGTGCGGTGAGCGGAGTAGCACAAAAAGTAAAAGACGGATACCTGGTGAACGGCTTTTGGCGCTATGCTACCGGTGCTCCACATCTTACTCATTTTACCGCGAACTGTACCATTGAGGAAAACGGCAACCCTGTTTTAAAAGATGATGGAAGCCCGGAGATCCGCTCTTTCTTTTTCAATAAAAAAGATGTTACCATTCATGAAGACTGGGATACTATGGGGCTGATTGCAACTGCCGGTCATAGCTTTAGCGTAAAAAACCTTAAAGTACCCTTTGACCAGAGCTTTCTTATAGATGCAACTCACGCAAGTCTGAGTGCCCCTATCTACCAATACCCTTTTATGCCGTTGGCTGAAGCTACTATTGCCGTTAATACCCTGGGCATGACACGGCATTTCACAGAACTAGCGCTGGGCATCATTACCAACAGGCAAGCAAAAATCGGTGATGCTGCTTATGAGGCAGCATTTAAACGGATCAGCACCGAGCAACAAAAAATAACCAAGTTGGCAGCACAGCTGTACCAATGGGTACAAACCTCCTGGGAGGAGCTTGTTTCCAAAGGAAAACTTTCTAAGAAAAGTATTAAAAAGATTGCGGATACAAGTCGCTTGTTGGTTAACGCCTGCAGGGCAGCGGTTACAACTATTTACCCTTATTGCGGATTGGCGGCAACCAGTTCCGCGTCGGAGATCAATAAAGTATTCAGAGACATTTTTACAGCCAGTCAGCATGGGTTGCTTGCGTTCCCGCGTTAGAAACTTTTAGCCAGTTTCTTTATATCGCCTGCAATGCGGCTGATAAACAGGAACTGATCTACAACAGGTTTAAACTCTACCAGCACTTTACGGGTCTCGGTTTCAACAAGTCCCTGTTGTAGCTCCAGTCTTCTTTTAGACACCAGCTCATCGAGCTCCTCCTTTAATTCTATAGGAGCATGATGCTGCGCTTCGGCCACTTCTTTATGCTCTATCAGCAATAAGGCTTCGTTGAGCTCGGCCGTTATGTCGTCCTTGATCGCATGGAAATCCTCATCACCGTACTTGTTGGTAAATCCTCTTACAAATCCTGCCAGCGAAACAATATGAGAGTTTAAAGTATAGATCAATACCACCATCTGGTGTATCTTTTTCAGGTCGCCCTGTTTGCTTTTAGGTTCGTTCATCATACGGGTAAAACCACCCGATAAATTGGCCTGTTCAATAAAAGCTTCTTTTCTGCTGAGCTTGTACTCCAGGTCGTTCAATACTCCGGTCGCAAAAGTGGTAGCCACCGTTTCAAAATATTTCTTGGAGGTCTTCAGGGCATTAGTGATGTAAGTATTTAACTGCGTCTTCTCCCAGGAGGGCACGAGCACATAAGCCGCAATAAAGGCAATGATCGAACCTACGGTTGTATCGATCAGCCTGCTTTTAAATATCTCATAAAAATCATGACTGTTCAACAGGTAAAAAAAGATCATGATAAATGCTGTCATGAAAATAACACTTACCAGGTATTTGGTACGCATGAAGCTGTAGGTGATGATCATCAGGAAGATCATAGCAGCAAACTTGCCATTTTGCGTGGGGATCAGGTACAATAACGCTAACCCTCCCAAAGCACCAACAAAAGTACCGATCAGCCTTTGATAATTTCTCTGCCGTGTAACGCTGTATGTAGGCTTTAATATAACAATGATCGTAAGCAGCACCCAATAACTATGCTGTAGTTCCAGCAAATTAGCTATGACATAACCCAGTATGCAGGCCAGTGTCACCCTAACAGCATGGCGGAAGCTATTGGATTTTAGAGAAAAATTCTCTTTCAGTATCTCAATATCCAGATCGGTTTTGGTAACAAAATGTTCATAGTTGCCGGAGAGTTTATACTCTTTTATTTTTTTGCGGTCGTAACGGGTATAATGATGTAAGGTGTAAATACGCAGCGTGATTTCCTCCACAGACTGCAACAGCTTCCGCATATTCACTAGCGCGTCAAATGTTTCCGGAGTGCGGTATATATTGGCAAATGCTTCATACTCGCTTTGTAATAGCTTCAGCTCATTATTAAGTTTGCGTGTAGCCCGAGGCGGACGGCCACTTTGAACCGCCAGACCAATTTGGTGCAACTCGTCTACTATTACATAGATCATCCGCTGAAAAGCACTTAAAATGCCGCTGTCATCAAAACGCTTGTGCATGGCATCATAGTTATAAAAAGTAGCGGACGACTTTTCAAAAAGGTCGATGGATTCAGTAAAGATGATCAGCAATGTGCGTCCTGTTACGGTAGATTCTTTAACAATATTGCGGCTTTTAAAAAGCATTTCACGCAACAGGGTTTGCTTATCCTGTATCTGTTGCTGCTCTTCCATCAGCATTTTATAGATCTTATCGTAATCTGCATTCTTATTATAAAAAAGCGCCCTTGTCCCAAAGTAATCTCCTATTGCAATAATATTATCCCCCAATGCCTGCTGAATAATCTTATAAGGCCTCACGCCAAAGAGGGCCAAACTAAGCATGGTATACCAAAGACCTCCGGCAACCAAAAAAAGCCCGTGTATCAACACATCTATCCCTTCTGCACGCATATCCAGGGTTAATATCATGATGAGGATACCTGCAAAACCAATAGAGTTAACACGTGCTCCATAAGCACCGATAAAACTGAGAGAAAAACAAAATACAGTAAGTCCAATACCCAGTAAAAGCGGGTGATGATTAATATAGCCGGTTATAACAGACGAAAGGAAAATAAGCGCTACAGTTGCCAGCATGCCATTCCTTCTCTGATGGATAGGACCGGGTATATCTGAAGCGCTCACAGCCATTGCTCCCAGAGAAAGGATCAGCCCTATTTCAAGTTTTCCAAAATAGCTGAATACGATTGCCGGCAACGTAATCCCTATCGTGATCCGTATCGCTTCATTAAAATAATAGCTGCTTACAAATTGTTTATATTCCTTTATATAATCCACAACACAAAATTACCGGGTAGTTTAGAAAGGCTGATTCATCATCACTTGTTTTTTAGCCGTGCGCCAATACCTGGCTCCTCCGGCACTTCGATCACGCCATTTTCTTTATAAATAATGCCTCCCTCTACAGGATCTTCGCTAAACATCAGCGCCGTATCAAAATCAAAGTAGATGATCTGGTCGCTGGATAAAGCCAGGTGTGCAAAAGCCGTCATGCCGATCCTTGATTCGAGGAAGGCGCCGATCTGGATCTTTATATCATGAGCTTCGGCCGCCCTGATCATCTTTAAAGCTTTAAAAATACCACCGCTTTTACCGAGCTTGATATTGATCAGGTCGCAGGCTTCCAGGTCGATCAGTCTTTGCACATCGTTGTGGTCGCCGCAGGTTTCATCGCTCATAATGCGAACCGGGCTTTGCCTGCGGATTTCGGGCAGTTGCATGAAAGCCCAGCGTGGCAAGGGCTCCTCGCAGTGCTGTAGATTAAATGGCTCCAATGCTTTTAATGTAGTAATGGCCTCCTCAAAACCCCAACCCTGGTTGGCATCTACTCTTAAGGGGATTTCATACCCCACAGCTTCCCGTATAGCCCTGATCCGCTCCACATCGATTGCACCACCTTTCCCGATCTTTACTTTTATAACCGGGAATCCGGCTTTCTTTATTTTTAACGCATCTGCCGCCATTTTTGTTGGCTCACCCACACTTACGGTATAATCCGTTTCAATTATTTTATTTTTCGATCCGCCCAGGTATTGATACAGTGGCTGGCCGGCCAACTGCGCTGCAATATCGTACAGGGCCATGTCAAAAGCACTTTTGATGCTGTTGTTTCCGTATATAACGCGATCCAGTTCATTGACGCGCTCTTCGATCTGCAGGGCATCTTTTCCCAACCATATTTTTTCAAAGTATGTAGCAACTACCAGGGCCGTATCAGCACTCTCCCCATTAATACTCATAAACGGGCTACATTCTCCCCATCCGGCAACACCCTTCTCAGTATGCACCACTACTACCACATTATCTGCGCTGTAAATAGGTCCCAGGGAAATGATAAAAGGTTCTTTTAAAGGAACAGATAGTTTATGCAGTTCTATTTTCGTGATCAGTGCTTTATCCATAGGCTAAACTTACAGGAAATTTTTTATTCGGAACAACGAACCCATTAAAATGCAGATGTCACCGGCTTTTTACCGCCAAGCAATAAGCACGTAAAGATTGAGCAGTGCGAATTTACCAATATCAATAAGTTAAATATTGCCAATATGACTTTACAACGATCCGTTAGCCCTCCGTCTCCTTTCCTCAGCGGTTAAACCGCTACTAAACATACTATCCCATAAAACAAAAAGACAGGCCGAAGCCTGTCCTTTCTCCAAAGGGTACGAAAAATTAAACTATTTAACGAGTTTCAATTCTTTTATAATATTAGACGCCCCACCCAATTTATCGATACACCATAATACATAGCGTATATCTACATTAATAGTGCGGTTCAGATCTTTATCGAAAGCCAGCTTGTGGCTCAACGCTTCATAGTTGCCATCGAAAGCCAGGCCGATCAGCTCTCCGTTGGCATTGATCACCGGTGAACCAGAGTTACCTCCCGTGATATCGTTGGAAGAAATAAAACCGATCACCAGGTCTTTTCTAACCGGGTCAGCATATTGACCAAAATCTCTCTTTTTAATTAGCTCGATCTGCTTTGCAGGAAGGTCAAATTCATAGTCACCCGCCACGTATTTCTCCAGTAATCCTTTTGAAGTAGTTACATAGTCGTAAGAAACCGCATCCTTCGGCTGGTAAGGTTTTACCTGCCCGTAACTCACCCGCATGGTAAAAGTAGCATCCGGGTACATCATTTTAGCTTTAGCAGCATCCATTGCTAACACACCTTTCAGGTATATCCTTCCATAGTCATTATTTTTAGCTGTAAACTGCTGAAAGGCGGGATCGAAGCGAGAACGGTAATTATCGATAAAAGCTGCAGCATGTTTAACTGCTGGATCATTACCAATTTGTGCAGCGTCACCGGAACTTACAAGCGCCGACCATTTTGCATCATCGAATATGGCTGTATTTTTAAATACATCTGCTGCATATTTTTTATACGTAGCCAAATCATCCAAGGCGCCGTACTTCTGCTGCAAAGCTTCAAAAAAGCCTTTAGGTTGTTGTTCTTTTTCTACATTCTCATAAAACATTTTTGTAGAAGCAGCAAGTATGTTCTCATCAGAAGGCCGGTCTTCTGCTTCCAGGAACGCAGCTCTTCGTGTATTAAGCTGTTTTTTCGCTTCTTCAGTACCAGCATTTTTCGCAGTGGCAGCCATTCTTACACTGGCAGCAAAAGCAGCCAATGACGAGCCAAGAACTCCTTCGTTAAGGTACACTCTTTCTTCAGCATAAGGCTTCCAGTCTTCGTAAGCTTTACCCCAATCAGCAAAAAGAGTCTGGTATTCAGTTTTGCCCTTTGCCCAGGTATTAAATTTCTCTTCTGCGGCTTTCTTCTGGCCGTAAATATCATATTTTAGTAACTGTTTGGTCTCACCGTCAAAAAACTTCCAGTAGTTAGCGATACCTGCATAACTCGACGCTAGTTTCAGTTTGGTTGCAGGGTCTTTTTTCATTTCCTCAAACATATACTTCAAACGCATGTCGCGCAGCTTCACCAATGTAGGATTGTTTACATCTGTAGCCAGCTTAATTCCATAAGAAGACTCATAACGGTTGGTGCCACCAGGGTAGCCCCAGATCATTGCAAAGTCATTTTCTTTTACACCTTTCAATGATACCGGTAAAAACCATTTGGGTTTTAGAGGCACATTGGCTGCATCATAGGTTGCCGGCTTATTGTCTTTATTGGCATATACACGGAAAATAGAATAATCTCCTGTGTGGCGGGGCCACTCCCAGTTATCGGTATCACCACCAAACTTACCCACACTCTCGGGAGGGGTGCCTACCAGACGAATATCTTTGTATATTTCATACACAAAAGCCAGGTATTGATTGCCTTTAAACATGGGGCTAACGCGGCAGTCGATACTTTTATCCGCATCACTGAACCTTTTATTGATTGCGGAAATCACTTCCATTTGTTTGGTAGCACGCTCAGCACCGGATAATGTTCCCAGTGCATCGTTCACTTCCTTGGTAACGTCTTCTATGCGCACTAAAAACTGAACCGTCAACGCTGTTTTAATTTCTTCAGCTTTGTTTTTGGCGTAAAAACCATCCCTCAGATAGTTATGATCAACAGTACTTGCACCGGCGATAGCGCCATAGCCACAGTGGTGGTTCGTAAAGATCAACCCCTCCGCACTTACTATTTCTCCAGTACAGCCTCCTCCGAAAATGATGATCGCATCTTTCAGAGAGCTTTTATTCACACTATATAATTGCTCCTTTGTCAGCTTCAGGCCTTTTTTCACCATATCCGCATAAACCTGCTGCCCTAATAAATGAGGCAACCACATGCCTTCATCCGCAAAGGATTTAAAAGCCATTGCCGCCAGCAACAGCATCACCACAAGAGATCTTTTAATCATGATCATATAATTTGAATTGAATTGAAAACGCATGTACTTTTTTTGAAAAGCGCACCAAACTTACAAAGAAAACAAAATGTTCGCCTCTTGCCTAACCGCTCATCATATAAGCCCTTTTGAATACAATATCAGGATTCCGGCCATTTGTCGCATTTATTTCAGCTAAAATGACTTATTTTTATAGAGCTACCAATCCTTTACCGTATGAATAAGAAAATTTTTAATTTTTTGTCAACGGCGACATTCATAAGCCTGACGTTTTATTCGTGTAGTAAGAAAGATGTGATTGATGATAAACCGTTGCCGTGTACCACCAATATTGCACCAGCTAATACCAGTAGTGTGAGCACTGCCAGTGTAACCCTTAGCTGGACCCCCGTGACCGGCGCTACCGGTTATGATGTGTATGTGGGGAACACGCCTACCTCGCTCAATATAGCGGCTCCCAATATTTCCGGCACCTCCTACAGCTATACGCTGCCTTCAACAGCTAACGCCACTTATTATTGGTATGTAGTTCCGAAAGGAAATAATAAAGCAGCTACCGAATGTTCCTCCTCCGTTACTTCTTTTACCTACGGCACACCGCCGGGCACAACCACCAATATAAGTCCTGCCAATGGAACAACCCAATTGACCAATAACATAACATTGCAGTGGAAACATGTAAATGGCGCTACAGCCTACGACCTCTTTTTGGGGACCACTGCCAATACTGCCACCGTCATCGCCAGTAATCTTAGTGACAGCTTTTATGTACATAGTCTTCCGGCGGGAACTTTGTCCAACACCTATTATTGGTATGTGCAGCCAAAAAACAGCCAGGGCAATGCAGAAGATCCTGCTACAACGGCCACATCCTTTAAATACCAGTTAATAACACCTCCGCCCCCCCTGGGCTTTATGGTGATCCAGTATTTCCCAAGTTACCGGAGTGTATCAGAGTATCCTGACCGGATGTTTAAGATGTGTAACGTGGTCAATTATGCTTTTGCAGCCATTAATGCATCATCTACCGTTGAGATACCCTCCTCTACGACTTTTAATGCACTATACGCCAAGGCAAAGGCCAATGGAGCAAAGGTTTTTCTATCGGTGAATGGCACTACGGCTAATTTTCTCTTGTTGAAAGACGCCACACGCCGCAATACCCTTGTGAAAGACCTGATGAACAAAGTGCGCAGCCAAAACTTTGATGGTATTGATATGGATTACGAGTACCCGAGAACTACCGATGGAACTGACACTATATTTGCGTTGCTGATGAAGGAGCTTTCAGACTCGCTGCATACTGATGGGAAGTACTACCTGTCTGCTGCGATCACCCCGGGCAGATATGCCGGCGCGGCAAGAGATGGGCTTAAAAATGAAGTATTCGCTTATACAGATTTCTTCAACGTGATGGTGTACGATGATTTCAGCACCAGCGTTCCCTATAAACACCATAGCAATATGGCCCTGGTAGATTACTGCACCAATTACTGGATCAACACCAGAGGCATGCCCAAAGAAAAATTCGTCCTGGGGATTCCGGCTTATGGCCGCAACTCGGGCGCCGCACAGGTATCTACATCTTTTAAAACCATATTAACCACAGCCACTCAATCAGGACCATCCCCTGTTCACCTGTCCGATTCAGCCATCATTACGCCCGCAACGGGACCGGCGTACACAACCTACTATACAGGACATGAAAGCACTAAACAAAAAGCCTTATCCGCTAAAACTAACGGCGGCGGGTTCATGTTCTGGGAAATGGGTCACGACGCCAATGATGACAATGCTTTATTGAAAGTGGCCTGTGACGCTATTGGAAAAACTTATTAATCGGGAATGCTTTTGTGCAGAACATTGTAATATATTCGCAAGCAAAATACTTCCACTGCATGAGCTTACCCCCAAAGCATTTAAAAGTTAAAACTTCAACCATACCGCAATCCGGCAAAGGCCTGTTTACAGCTATTGATGTTCCGAAAGGGACTATAATAACCGAATACGTTGGCCGCAGGGCTACCTGGGCTGAAGTGGAAGATGATGCGGATAATCCCTATATCTATTTTATAGATGAAAACAATATCATTGATGCCGCGAAGGATCTGAAATCGTTGGGACGCTATGCTAACGATGCTGCCGGACTTACCCGGGTAAACGGTTTAAAAAACAACGCAGAGTATTACGAAGAAGATAACCGGGTGTACATCAAAGCTAAAATCCTCATACCCGCAGGCAGCGAAATATTTGTTTCTTACGGCCGGGATTACTGGAAGCAGGTAAGAGAAAATATTAAACTGGATACCGCAGTAAAAAAGAAAAGCAAATAGACCTGCCTGCGATGGAAACCCGTGGTCCACTTTAATTAACCCGGTAATAAAGATCGGTTCATGAGTTGGCGATTCCTGCTTCTTTTAATGTCTTTGACTGTTATTGGCATTGGGGCCTCTTCGCAGCCGACCCGCATTGCGGAAAAGGAAGCCTATTGTGTCAAACTGTATTCGAAAATTCTAAATCTTTATTATTCTGATCGGGATAGTGCAGCCATCTATTCTGACAGGTTTGAAAAAGAGTTCCAACGCCTGATCACCTCTCAACCTGCAACTTTAAACTATCCATTTTCCAAACTTGTCGATAGCAACTTTTCCTTTATCAGGATGTCGCCCGATAAAAACCTGAAAATATATAGCTGGGATACCTGGTTAGGGGGCTCCATGCATGAGTTTCGTACGATCTATCAATGGCGACATAAAGGTGTTACTTACTCAAAGATGCGGCCTGTTAACGGTGATATTGGCAGTTATTGCTCGGGGATATATCATGTAATCATCGGCGACAAATCTTATTACCTGGTCATCACCAATGCCATTTTTTCCAATAAAGATCACAGCCAAACCATTACCGCTTATACCACTAATGGCAATAAGCTGGACGACAAGGCCGCCATTTTTCACACCAATGACAATGCCCTCAGTACTATCAGTATCAATTTTGACGCTTCCAGTGTTGCTGACCGACCGGAAAGACCATTACAATTAATTGTTTATAATGAATCAAACCACACGCTTTATATTCCCTTTGTAGGCAAAAACGACCAGGTAACTCCACGCAAATTCATCTACCAGCTTACAGAAAAAGGATTTGAATACGCCGGAATGCAGTAGGTATTTCAGGCTTTTTCCTCCACTTTAAAGGTTCGGCGTATCTTTGCCGCCTATTAATTATTTAGAACGTGGAGAAAAGCAACTTTGTAGACCAGATACGTGTTTATTGCCGAAGCGGGCATGGTGGAGCTGGAATTAAGCATTTTTTAAGAGACAAATTCACTGCCATGGGTGGACCTGATGGTGGCGATGGCGGCCGCGGCGCCCATATTATTTTAAGAGGAAACCGTAATTTATGGACCTTACTGCATTTGCGTTATCACAAAAATATATTAGCGGAAGACGGTGAAAGTGGGGGTCATAATAAATGTACCGGTCGCAGTGGGAAAGACATCATCCTGGAAGTGCCGCTGGGTACCGTTGTTATGGATGAGGAAACCGGCGAAAAAGAGGCGGAAGTGCTCGAAGACGGGCAAAAGGTCATTTGGTTACCGGGCGGAAAGGGAGGATTGGGTAATCACAATTTTGCTACTCCTACCAACCAGGCTCCGGAACACGCACAGCCGGGTTTACCGGGAATAGAAGGCTGGAAGGTTTTGGAATTAAAAGTACTGGCCGATGTCGGTCTGGTAGGATTTCCCAATGCAGGTAAATCCACTTTGCTGTCGGTGATTACTGCTGCCAAACCCAAGATCGCTGATTATGCATTTACTACGATTACTCCCAACCTCGGCATTGTTGAATACCGCGACGGGCGCAGCTTCTGCATTGCAGATTTACCCGGTATTATCGAAGGAGCGGCCGAAGGAAAGGGGCTGGGACATCGTTTCCTGCGCCATATAGAACGCAACCCGGTATTATTGTTCCTGATCCCGGCAGACAGCAATGACCATCGAAAAGAATTTGAAATTTTGCTGAGCGAGCTGGAGCAGTATAATGAAGAACTACTGCATAAGGAAATGCTGATAGCCATCAGTAAAAGTGATATGCTGGATGATGAATTGAAGCAAGCTATCAGCGCCGAAATGCCTGACAACATACCCCACTTCTTTATTTCCTCTGTTGCACAGAAGGGATTGGTGGAACTGAAGGATGCTTTGTGGAAAGCACTGAATACCAAAGAAGAAGAATAGGCCCGTCATAGATTATCATTTATGTCGCCCGTAACTGTTTCTGAAGCAATAAAAAGATCACACAGGACGGTGGCGATACCGGTCTTGATATGCCTGGCACCAATGCTTCCTTTGATATGGCTGATGGATCGTTACAAATTACCTGCGATAGGCGGCGTTCTCGTTATCGTTAGTTGTTTTGCGTTAATGATTGTTGCGGGTCTTTATTTTACACTTGAATGGGAGATCTGGGCATTACAAAATGTAGATGATGTATATTCCCTTAAAACAAGGGTGGAAAGTCAACCATTTAGCATGGGATTTCCGTCGAAACGCACCATTGGAACTAAATCTCAGAAAGCACTGGTAAAGGAACTATGGGAAGAACGATCGTTGAGAACACCTCTTTATCGATCGGGAATAACTTATGATTACACTTTACCGGAAGAAATGATCATACATTGTTCAAGACTTCAAAACGGCGTGCTGACGGTTTGCCTGCTGGTTATGCTTTTTATTTCCTACACAAAAATACCCGACAAGTCTCAATTATACCCTGTACTGATTGGAGAACTGATTGCCCTCGTCTATTTTTTATACAAGACAATTTCCCCCGGCCTAAAGCTTAAATTATCTGCAAAAGGCATGTGGATTCCCAAAACGGGACTTGTGAGCTGGCAGGAGATATCCCGGATTTACATAAGGGATGACCTCGATCAAAATACACTAGCAGCGTTTCTTTGTTTTACAAGAAAAGAGCCGCCACGGTCAAAAGAGATGATTTTGAAGATCAAAGACTTGAATATCACGTCTTCCAAAGTAGAATATGCAATAAAGAATTATCTTTCAGCATATAATAAAACAGCTCGCCAGCCTCTTCCTTTTGGATAATTTTTGTGAAGAGGGAGCATTAATATCCTCTTTTAATGAAAAAAACGATTGTAACGATCCTTGCATGTGTATCCGCAGCCATAGGTAATGCACAAACTTCAGTTGGCAAATTACTTTTGGAGAACAATGAAAATCCTGTTGGTATTACTGAGAAACAACCCCGGTTTACCTGGCAAATACAAAGCAAACAAAGAAATACGCTACAAAGCGCTTACGAGATCAAAGTAAGTAACGGTAAAAATATCGTGTGGAACTCGGGAAAGGTTAACTCCGATTCATCCGTTCATGTAGCTTATAAAGGAAGTTCCTTACTGACCAATGAAAAATATCAATGGCAGGTAAAAATATGGGACCAGAATGGCAAAGGTTCTGCCTGGAGTGCGCCTGCGGCCTTCCAAATGGGATTGCTGACCGTTTCCGACTGGAAAGCCCAATGGATTGAATCCGGGATAACCGAGGCGTCATCAAGACCCTGCCAGCTTTTCCGGAAAAGCTTTCCGGGTTCAAAAAAAGTAAAATCTGCTACCGCCTATATCACTTCCCATGGTATGTATGAAGCTTACCTGAACGGTCAACGGATCGGTGATGCCTGGCTAACACCCGGCTGGACCTCCTACAATAAAAGGCTGCAATACCAGTCCTATGACGTGACCCCTCTTTTACAACAAGGGACCAACACAGTAGGCGCGATGCTGGGTAACGGCTGGTACCGGAGTGTTTTGGGATGGAACAATAATGGTAATATTTATGGAAAAACATTGGGCCTGCTATTGCAGATCAATATTGAATATGCAGATGGTAGTAAGGAAATTATAGCAACCGACGGAAGCTGGAAGTCTGAAACAGGCGCTATTACTTATTCTGAGATCTATAACGGAGAAACCATTGATGCCCGTAAAGAAAAGCTGAATTGGAATACCAATAATTATGACGACAAAAACTGGGCTGCCGTGCAGGTAAAAGATTACCCGCTTACTCATATCGTTACCACCGTGAATGAACCGGTGAAAAAGCAGGAAACCTTTAAAGCTATTAAAATAATTACTACACCAGCCGGTGAAAAAGTAATCGACTTTGGACAAAACCTCGTTGGCTGGGTAGAAATGAAAGTAAACGGCAAAACCGGGGACTCCGTTTTACTATCGCATGCAGAAGTGCTGGACAAAAAAGGGAATTTTTATACGGAAAACCTACGCGCTGCTAAAGCTCAAAACAAGTATATATTAAAAGGTGGGGGTGAAGAAACCTTTCACCCCTATTTTACCTGGCAGGGATTCAGGTATGTAAAAGTTGAAGGTTACCCCGGTGACTTAACTCCGGAAAATTTTACGGCCATCGCCCTGTACTCCGATATGCCGCCAACAGGCGTATTTAACAGTTCTGATCCACTGATCAACCAACTGCAGCACAATATTCAATGGGGACAGAAAGGAAATTTCCTGGATGTACCTACCGATTGTCCGCAGCGCGATGAGCGCCTGGGCTGGACAGGTGATGCGCAGGCATTTGCAAGAACGGCCTCTTTCAATATGAACGTTAATAATTTCTTTGCCAAATGGATGCGCGATGTTGAAGCGGACCAGGTAGATGGCCTGGTGCCACATGTAATTCCCAACGTTTTAGGTAAAGATGGCAATAGCGCGGGCTGGGCAGACGCAGCCACCATTGTTCCCTGGGATATGTATATTGCTTATGGCGATAAACGCATCCTGGCCACTCAATACAATAGTATGAAAGCCTTTGTTGAAAGTGTACGGCGTACTACCAAAGACGATCTATGGAATACCACCTGGCATTTTGGTGACTGGCTTTTTTACAGGCCTTTTGATGATAACGATGGCAGCAGTGCCGTTACAGATAAGCACTTGATTGCCCAATGCTTTTATGCACACTCTATACAATTGATGATCAATACAGCCAGGGTATTGGGCCATAATGACGATGTAACAACTTACACTGATCTGTTGCAAAGAATAAAGACTGCGTTCAATAAGGAATATGTTACAGTCACCGGCAGGTTAGTATCGGGCACGCAAACAGCCTATGTACTGGCACTGCAATTTGATATGCTACCCGAAGGCAGCCGCAAGCAGGCAGCAGAGCGCCTGGCAGAAAATATCAAAAGATATAATAACCATCTCACAACAGGTTTTTTGGGTACTCCCTATTTATGTCATGTACTCACCCGGTTTGGCTATAATGATCTGGCTTATACACTACTCGTGCAGGACACTTATCCATCCTGGCTTTACCCGGTGAAGATGGGCGCCACCACCATTTGGGAAAGATGGGATGGCATGAAAACTGATGGCTCCTTTCAAACGCCCGGCATGAACTCGTTCAATCACTATGCTTATGGCGCCATTGGAGACTGGATGTACAGGAAAATGGTGGGGTTGGATACTTATGAAGACGGCGTGGGCTATAAGCACATACAGGTAAAACCACATATCGGTGGCAAATTCACACATGCCAGCGCTTCGCTAAAAACTTACTACGGCACTCTAAGTAACGCATGGAAAAAAGACAGTACCCAAATAAGTATGGAGGTGGAAATACCCGCCAATACCAGGGCTACCATTTATGTTCCTGCCACTGATGCAGGAAAGGTAACTGAAAGTGGCGTTGCTCTATCTGCTTCAAAAACCATTAAAATTACAGGGCAGGAAGAAGGTTATATAGTAGTAGAAACCGGCTCTGGCACTTATTCCTTTATAGTAAAGCAATAAGTATTCTTCATTCAATAAAAAGGCGATATGCATTAAAACGCATATCGCCTTTTGTCGTTAATATAGCAAATTAAAAGTCCACGATATCCAGGTCTTTTCCTGCCAAAACACCATCAATTGCCCTGAGATCAAATTTCAGATCCTGCCGGGCTTTTAATTTTATAATAAACAATTCATTCGTGCCATTAAGCAGCTCCTTCCTGCCTACATTTACAAAAGTAGGATACAGCGCTTTGCTGCCGTTAGTATGTAACCTGTCGTAAGTGAGATTTTCCATGGCTTGCATGTTAACAGGCTGAATCCCTACATACTCAAATTTACCAGTATCATAAGGCAATGCAAAACTCAAAGCATTTACACTGCTAAGACTTTGCCCTTTTACCTGTATCTCTATCTGCTCCCCTTTCTTGTAAGTAGATTTATTAGCGGCCAATATCAATTTACCGCTGAGCTTCGCAACAGCGTCACGGGCCGCACCTCCATCCAATTGTGTGGTAATATTCGAGATATCGAATGCATCAATCAAATCATTTTTATTAATATCGCCATTGCTGATATATCCTTCGAAGTCGCTATCGCCTTTACGTAAACCGGTATAGTTGGTATAAGAAGTAAGATCATTGTGATCAATCTTGCCATCATTATTAATATCGCCCGGAACATAACTTGCGCTGCCCGGCACTTTGAATACGTAGATCTCACGGCCCGAACCAAAATTGCCTACCCCTTCGGTAACCTGTAGTTTGACATACCTCGCTGTTGGCTTTGCTCCAAAAACAAATTCTTTTACTTCGTTGCTTCGCCTCCATTCAACAGGTCCTGCTTCTGTCCAGGATAGTTTATCCATGCTGTAATAGAGCTTTCCCTTCAGGATCACTCCGTTAAAGCCACTGCTACGCGGCAGGTATTGCAGCTTATCCAGCTGGTTCACACTTTTCAGATCCAGTACCAGATCAAAGGGTATAGCATTCTCCCCATACTTAGTATGCCAGTTATTATCTTCATCAAAATCGAACAACTTGCTAATACCTTCACCTCCCTGCGATGAAGCTGTACTGTGGCCAACAATACCTCTAATGGCAAACTGTAAAGGATTCATTTTGGTTTTGCCGGTTACAGTTGCCCAATCGGAGTAACCATCTTTATTTACCGACCTCACCTCCAGACTATAGTTGGACTCTGGTTGCAGTTCGTCTAACAGGAAAGAGGTATCCGTGATATGAGAATATAGCATATTGTTAAACCTGATCTCATAAAAATCTGCATTAGCAGCTTTGGCCCAGTGAGGTTGTAAACTAAAGGCTTTAGCATTGGTATCCGCGATAGCCACACCAGTAAGCTTATTTACAGGACCGGTTGTTTTCCTGAAGCTGTTTTCTATATTAAACACATAGCCGCTTAAGGACAACTCTATTTTATTTTTGGCAATATCTGTCATTCCCAGCTTTACCCACACCTGCGGGTTCCCGGTAATCTTTTGCTTTTCAAAATCACTGCCTTTGCTGGCGAAACGATTAAAATCAGGCGCGGCCTCGTAATAATATACATCCGATCCTGTTTCAAATGCGGCACGGGTAAGTACCTGTTTTATCTTAACTTTTTTGTTACCGATCCTGGCAGTTACTTTTTTAGCAGGCTGGGAAACATTAAACTTTAGCACCGTTTCTTTATCCTTCATCCACCCATCAAAATTTCCTTGTGCAGGGTTGATAACAACAGAGGCCACATCCTTTGTAGTGCTCATGCTGATCTCGGTAATGACGCCTTTGCCCGCCCTATAGGCTTCTGTTACTCCATCGTCATCATATTCGGTAAACTTCGACTGGCCTGCCGGATACAATTCGTACATCCTCATTTTTGTATTGATCTCATGCACATTATTATTGGCATTAGTTATGGGTATAATAGCGCCCGGCTTTACAAATACAGGCAGCTTCCATAAAGGCGCATTAATGTAGTTAATAATGCGATCTCCCTCAAATTTCTCACCCGTAAAATAATCGATCCAATAGCCTTTAGGCAAATAAATGCCATGCCTGATATCATTACCTTCCTTATCGGAACGGGTATCTTTATATACGGGCGCCACCAGGAAATAAGGACCATACATAAACTGGTACTTGGTGGCAGCGCCCAGGGTGTAAGCATTAGCGTCTTCTAAAAACATTGCTTTGATCATCGGCAACCCGTTCACTGCTTCTTTAGCTATTGAATAGGTGTATGGCATTAACGCTGACTTAAGCTTTAAATAATTACGGTTGATGGATGTAGCGGGTTCACCGAGCGCTTCAGGATATTTAGGATTCGAACCCCAGCCGTCCATATTCAGCTGCATGGGCGTAAAGGTTTTCCACTGAAAATCGCGCACATTCACCGGCACATTCTTACCACCAAAAATGCCATCCATATCGGAACTGATATTGGGATTACCAGCTAACCCGGAGCCAATATACGTAGGTATATGAAAACTGATATACTCCCATTGTCCGCCGGTTTGATCTCCCGTCCAGATTCCCGCATACCGCTGTGTACCCGCCCAGCCATCCAGGGAAATAATAAAAAGTCTCGCATTATTGCCGTATTGCGAAGTGATCTTAGCCACATCTGCCACCCCGTTCAAACCAAAAGAATAGCCGGCTCCCACCCAGGCTACATCTGTTTTCAACACCCGTACACCCGCATCTTTAACTTCCTTTACAATATCACGCTGTAACAAGGCGCTAATGCCTGGTTTCGGGTGCAGGTCGCTTTGTGTCCATAAACCAATCTCTACGCCATTCTTACGGGCATAATCTCCAAAATTTTTAAGATTCAGCACATTACTATCCAGCGTCCCCGCCTGGCCATAACCGGCGCCATATCCGTCGTTGGGCAATATCCATCCCAGGGGCATATCATTTTGCTTATAGCGATCGATAACAGCCCTGGCCGAAAATTGGTAGTTATTTTTTAATTCACCATTTAGCGATTCTTTAATACCTCCATTATCTTTCTGACTTTCTTTATACTTCCTTCCATCTTCAAACACAACACCTGTGGTATCTTCCTTCCAGTAGTCACGGTTGTATGCATTCAGATGCCCCTGGTAAAATGCAAATTTGGGTAGCAGCACCGGGTTACCCGTCAGTTGATAAAAATCGTTCAGTAAAGCAACTGCTCCATCATTCACCATAAAAAACAGATCGAGATAACTCATTTCATGATACAGAGCCACTACGCCTTTTTCCTTTAAACCAAAATCATACTTGCCTCTTTTAAAAGTATAACCCATTACTCCGTACCCGTTGGTACTCCAGTAAAAAGGATTGGGTGATGCCACACCTCCATCTGTCCAGCTATTCTGATTTTCTATAGCAATAGCCCTGCCCTTATGAGAAAAGCGTCCATTCTGCACACCACCACCGTAGAAATATTCATCAGCTCCTTCTTTTAGCTTTATGGTAGCTTTTGCATCATCAAAGCTTACAGGTGCTATGGACTGCAGAACTGTTTGCCCCTGTTTATTGACTACTGAAAACTGTGAAGAGGCTTTATTAAACCTGACAGTAATCATTCCTGTTGATATTATGAAAGCCCCCTCCTGTTCAGTAAGCGACAATTTTGCAACAGGTTTACGTGGCTGCCCCACCAGGATTTGTGCCTCCGGCTTTGCATCTGGCGTACGCAACTGTTTAGCAGAACTATCGATAAATAACCTGAAAATATGATCTCCATAAAAATCGACAAGGATATGCCGGTCATTCTTAAGCGATAATTCTACTGTGGTGCTGTTGATCGTTTTAGCAGCGGTGATAACCGGGACATTATTGGTTTGGCCCAAAACATTTATACTAAAAACAAGGGACAGGATACTTAAAAAAGATAATTTATAAAAAACTTCTCGAAACATAATATGACAAATCGGGATGATTGAAAATGCAAATAGCAAAAGTAGTTAATGCACCAGGCGATTCATCAATCTGCACAATCGTATGCGCAAATACAGATTAGCAATATCCTAACAATTGATAACGCCAATACTTGCTATTTTAGTGATTCAACTAAACACTATTCAATATGAAGACAAAACAGCTGCTAACAGCAACCATTGCAAGCCTGTGCCTTTATACCGCTCAGGCTCAAACCAGCAATAGCCCAGTCAATGCCGCATTTCAACGGGATTTTGCCAAGATTAATGTGGAAGGTTCACATAAAAGCATCTTCACCGACAATACCGCAGCTACTTTTAATTATAATGAAGAGAAATACCGCAAGTTTAAAAAGATGCGTACAGGTGGCATTATTTTAACCAGCGTGGGAGCCGGGCTTATCATAGGTGGTACGGCATTGATCATTGATGGTAATAACCAAAATGGCGGGTACAATTTCAACGGAGATTATTATGATGGTGATCTGACCGACGGAGACGGGAAAATAGTGGCAGGCGCCCTGGGGATTGCATTCGGTGCGCTTTCCGTTGGAGGTGGTATCACCATGTGGGTGATCGGCAACAATAAAATGAAAAAATATGGCGGAGGACAAATGTCCCTGCAGCCTACCAAAAACGGTTTAGGATTAGCTTACAAATTTTAAAGTAAAACAGCCAGCGGTTTTTAACTGCTGGCTGTTTAATAATATGATCAATGATGGTCATAACTTAAAACGCGTTTTAGTTGCCAACGCTGCCGTTCTATTAACCAGAGATGGATAAATTTTGCGGCTCCTACATGCTTGGGGGTCGCTGTTTCATCGGTATAGAACTCATGTTCTCCCTGCTGAATGGCGCCATACAATATACCATTATTGTACAAGGGGAATACCTGTAAACTGCTATCTGCCAACTTTCTAATCATTCTGAATTGTTGCCCGCAAATATTATTTTTTACGCTGGCAATAAAAACCACTTTGCCATGTTCAATGCCTCCCCTGTCATGATAAAATTCTATATCATCACTAATTAAAGTGTCATAAGGCGCCATATTACATTGGTTAAAACCCACTTCAAAAATCAGGCTGTCTCTATGCCTGAGGGCCTTGTATAGATCTGAAGACCTGCTCTCCTGTCCATTAGCGATACCAGCTCCCAGGATCATTCCCAATAACAGGAGTGACTGAACGATCTTAGTGCATTTTAATAAACACATTATTCAGCAAGTTTCTTCTTTAATGCGTCAATCTCCTTTTGCTTCTGTTCCAATTCTCTTGCCATTTCCTCTTTGCTTTTGCTCTGCGAAGGGCTTTGGTTGTAGTGGTATACTTCAGCAGTATCAGCACGCGGAGGTGGCGGAGGCGCAGGTGCAGCAGGTGGAATAGCACCGGATGAATCTGTTGCTGTAGAATCATTCCTTCCATCCCAACGGTAATTATCATCGCCGGTTTTAGCACCGCTTTTAACAATATCCGTATCATCATCACTCTTCAAGCTACCATCGCTTTGCATCGTATAATCTGTATTAGACCGATATCTTCTTACACCATTGGTAACATAACGTGAACTTCTCACCCTTCTTCTGCCATTATTAAATTCTATGTTTACATTGCTCAGCTTGGAAAAAACCGACCCTTCAATATTTATTTTTTTGCCTACTGGTATCTGAACCAGCACCAAAACATTTTGCGCACGGTACTTGCTGTTTTTGTCTATTGCAAACCCGGCAGGCAAATCCAATATGCTATCTGCTGAGCTTACCGAGTACTTAATTTTCTTAGCCCTTGCTAAAGCATCCTCATCCGATTTACCCATCGCTTGTTTTACAATAGTAACGTGATACAGGCTATCTTCACTTTTTTGAAAATCAAGATTGACAGTCGATAACTTTAAGGTATCGGCAGTGATATTAAAACCATCCAATTCATTGCCATTATCATTCATCCAGCCAAAGTTGCCTTCATACATCAGCTCCGGCTGGCTTACTTTAAATATCATTTTACCCTGGGAAGGTTGTTGTACTACGGCTGCTTCCTCTACCGATTCATACCTCTTAAAATCGGTCGACATGCTGGCCAGGAAAAACATCAGGCATACCCAGCCAATTGCCCACAAGCCACCAAATGTCCAGTTTAAATAATTACCGGGTGTACGTACAGTAATCACTTTTCTTATCAACCAAACTACAAGGCCTACTATTGGTGCACCTATAAAAAGGATCAGGGTACCCCAGCCCAGCATCTGTTGTGTTTCACTCGTCCATAAAAAATTATTTACAGGAGCCCATGCAAAGCCGCTAAATAAAAAAGTCAGGAATACAGCCAGCAATGACACTGCGATGACGCCTCCAATGACTATGAAAATGGCCTTGAATATCATTGCAATGACGTACCCTATACCCCGTCCGCCTTTTTGTGCTACATAGGTAAACTCCCGGCCCAATTGTTTACCCCTTGTCTGGCCAAATGTTTCGGCACGTTTACTAAATTGCTCTGCGGAGTCCTGCACCTCTTTACCCCAGTTTTTCATACGTTCTCCAAAATCGCCCATCGTGTTCTGTACATTTTGTTTGATAGTATTCACATCTATATTTTGTCCGCGCATTTCCATTTTCTGATAAGGCGTCAATGCCTCCGGTAAAACAATCCATAAAACAATATAGATGAAAATAAAAGTACCGGTAAGGCCACTAAATACCAGGTTAGGGAAAAAGTCAAAATCGTGGCCGAATACGTCTACCCCGTTTAAAATGCTGAGAATAAGCGGCAGGGCCAATATACCGCGGATCGTATTAGGATTGATATTAAAATAGGCACTCATACCACCAGCTACACCGCCAAACCATTTGTTATCCGGATCACGAAACATTCTTTTGCCTTTGTATGCATCAATACTGCGTGCCGGCAAAAAGATCCATAAACCTATATAGATAAGAATGCCCGAGCCGAAACCACCAAACGAAACAATAGCAAACAACACCCGTACTACGGTAGGATCAATATTCAACCAATTGGCAATCCCGCTACAAACACCTCCTAATACTTTGTTATTGGAATCCCTGTAAAGCCTGCGTTTTTCATTTACGGTGAAATTAGGCGTGTATCCCTGTCCGGCGCCTTGTGTAGCAGCGTCAAAATCTTCGGGGCGTCCCATTGTTGCGATCATATCTTCAACGTCCTTTTCAGTAATATGTGCGGCCCCTTTACGTATTTTATCATTCATCAGCTCACCAAAACGGGCTTCAATATCCGCCACTATCTCATCCCGCCCTTCTTCGTTTTTAAAATACTCGCGAAGACTGGCGGTATAGGCCTGCACTTTTGCGTAAGCTGCATCTTCAATTGCAATGCTTCTGCCGCCTAATGTTATGTTGATTATCTGTTTCATGTTGTATCGTTTGTTGGTAGTAGTAGTTATGCGGATGTATGAGTTAAAGTATTTACGGCTCCCGAAAGTTCGTCCCAGGTTTGTTGAAGCTCCCGGTAAAAATCCTGTCCTTTTTCAGTCAGGGAGAAATATTTACGGGGAGGTCCGCCCGAGCTCTCTTCCCAGCGGTAGGTTACCATTTCCGAATTTTTCAGCCGGGTTAAAAGGGGATATAAAGTTCCTTCTAAAATATGCAGTCCCGCTCCTTTCATCTCCTCTGCTATATCACTGGGATAAGCCTCTCCGCGCTTAATGATCGAAAGAATACAGAATTCTAGTATTCCTTTTCGCATCTGGCTTTGTGTATTTTCAATATTCATTGCTTGACTAATAGGATACAAAGATATTGGCCATCGGCAGTAGTAGGCAATACAAAGTACTGTGCGTGGCATAAAAAGTCGGTGAATAACAGAATCGCGCCGGTAAATGGTAAAAGAATAGGCCGGATTATTTCAATTCTATAACTTTTGTAATACCGGTTTGTTCCAGAAAATACGCATCATGTGATACTACGATCAGTGTGCCCCTGTAATGATTAACGGCGTGGGTGAGCCTTTCTATGTTTTGTATATCCAGGTTATTGGTAGGTTCATCGAGTACGATCAGGTCGGGTGATTGATCAGCAATAGTTAAGCAACAAAGCAACAGGCGCATCCTTTCACCACCACTTAAGGCAGCACAAGGTTTATCCCAGTCATCTTTACCAAACAGGAACCAGTTGAGACGTATTTTAATTTCATGCTCCTGTAGTGCGCCCGTACTGAACTGTTGCGCCTGTTCGTACACTTTAAGCTGATTATTGATCAGCGAATATTCCTGGTCGATATAAACCGAATGATTAATGGCGCTATACACCGGATGCGCACCAGGCTTCAAGTGGCCTAGCAAAATATGGATCAAGGTCGTTTTGCCCGATCCATTGGCTCCCTTTAACGCGATTCTTTCGCCACTCACAATAGAGAGCTCCAGGTTTTCTCTCCAGATATTACCAGGGCCATAGTTAAAATTAAGACCTTCCGATTTAAACAAAAGCTTGCCTTTATGAAGATCAGAATCGTCAAAGCCCAGCTTCATTTTGTCCAGGTCGGGCACGGCAGACCTCAACTGTTGCAGTTCACGCGATAGACCACTGATTTTATCGGAATGCGCCGATTTCAATTTAGAAGTACTGTTCTCCGCCTGGTTGCGCAAAGTATTCATCATAATACGGGCCACGCCGGCTTTCTCCTGCTTAGCTTTACCCCGGGCATCCAGTTTCTGCTGACGTTCCACCGTCTCCCGTTCTTTTTCTTTTGCCCTTCTCAAAGCCTTCTCCTTATCCAGCAACTGGTCCTGAAACGCATTGTCGGCTATTTGCTTTTGCTCTTTATAAAAATCATAGTTACCTCCATACGCTGTTACGCCTTCGGCACTTAGCTCCAGCATGGTGTTAAGCAGGTTCAATAGCTTCCTGTCGTGACTTACAACGATCAGCGTTTTTGAGGTCTGGCTTATAAAATCATACAATTGCCTTCGTCCTGCCTGATCCAGGTGATTGCCAGGCTCATCCATCAATACTAATTCGGGTTGATGAATATGGATTCCCGCCAGGAAGACTTTCATTTTCTGGCCACCACTCAGGGTATCCATGCCCTGGCTCATATTGAAGCCTCCAAGTCCCCATTGCGATAAAGCTTCTGTACAGCGCTCTTCGATCGTCCAATCATCGTTTAAAAGCTCCATATTGGCTTCCGACACATCGCCCAACAGAATTTGTTGCAAAGCGTGTAGCCTGCTATGCACACCCAGGGCCTGTGCAATAGTAAGATGATTGTATTGGCCGAAGACCTGTGGTATATAGTAAGGGATTGCATCCGATTTGATTTCACCCGATACAGGCTCTAGCTGCCCGGCAATAATTTTTAATAAGGTAGATTTTCCCGTTCCGTTATTGCCAATTAATGCAACCTTCTCACCCTTCTGAAGAGAAAAATGGAGATGTTTAAAAAGGGGATCTTTATTGGGATGTAAATAGGAAATGCTCTGAAGTATCAGCATGCTTCTTTCTTTTAGAAATTAAAAATGAATCAGCGTTGTCAACGCTAATACCTGTCTAAATCAAAAAAGAAATGGGTATTACATGCTATAGATAATAATTTGCAGTTGCAAAGGTATAATTTTTTTAGTATTATTGAGCCGACCACGATACGCAAATAAAATTTTAGCTGATATTCATTTCAACAAGTAGTACTTCGATTTGAAATATATCAGTGGCGCCATAAATATCATATCATGAAAGTATTCATCACAAAGCAGATCCCCGAAACTGGTATTCAATTAATAAAAGACGCCGGACATGAAGTGACGATACACGATGAAACTCAGCCCCTGCCACAGGAGGAGCTCATTGCCCAATGCCTGCAACATGACGCATTAGTAAGTGCCGGTTTCAATAAAATTGATGCGCATTTCCTGGAAACCTGCAAACACCTGAAAGTGGTTTCGCTTTTTTCTGTAGGTTACGACAGTGTGGACCTTGAAGCCGCTACCCGGTTAAAAATTCCAGTGGGTAATACACCAGATGTGTTGAGCAGGGCTACTGCAGATATTGCTTTCTTATTGATGTTGGCTGTAAGCCGTAGAGCGTTCTTCAACTATAAGAAAATACTGGACGGGAAATGGCAGGGCTTTGAGCCGACAGCTCATTTAGGCCAGGAACTATACGGCAAAACATTAGGGGTGTTCGGGCTGGGTAATATTGGTTACGAAATGGCCATAAAATGTAAAGCGGCATTTGGCATGAACATCATTTACCATAACCGTAAACCTAATACAAAAGCAGAACAGGAGCTGGATGCAACCTACGTAAGCTTTGAAGAACTACTGGCACAAAGTGATGTATTGACGCTGCACGCCAATTTATCGGATGCAACCAAAGGTATTTTTAATAAACAGGCTTTCAGCCAGATGAAGTCCAATGCCATATTCATCAACACCGGCCGTGGCGGATTGCACAATGAAACGGATCTGAAGGAAGCGCTTGATGCTGGTACTATTTGGGGTGCGGGCCTGGATGTGACCAACCCCGAGCCCATGGACAAGGACAATTCATTACTCACTATGCCCAATGTATGCATATTGCCGCATATAGGCTCAGCTACACAGGAAGCCCGTAATGGTATGGCTGTGATGGCAGCGAAGAATGTAATTGCAGGATTAAACAACGAAGCATTACCTACCATAGTAAACCCTGATGTTTATCATCAATAATGTATTTTTACGGCTATGAGTACAGAACTGACCCAACCAAAGCCTTTGCCGGTTTTAGATAGTGAAGAGTTGCGTGTATTAGGCGCTTTGATGGAAAAATCCAAAACAACGCCGGAGTACTACCCCATGACCTTAAACGGCCTTACCGCTGCCTGTAACCAGAAGACCTCGCGTAACCCGGTAGTTAATTATGATGAGCAGATCGTAACCCTGATACTGGACCGATTGAAGCGTAAAGGGCTGGCTGCTACGGTAACCGGGGGCGGCAGTCGTGTGATTAAATACCGCCACACTATTGCGTTGAATTATGAGTTTACGCCGGATGAATTGGCTGTACTTTGTTTATTATTTTTAAGAGGACCTCTTACACCGGGTGAGATCAACAGCAACTCGGGCAGATTATACGAATTTGACGACCTGGCCGAAGTTCAGGCCGTAATTGAGAAGCTATCATCGGGCGACCAACCTTATATGAAACAACTGGAGCGCCAACCGGGTCAGAAAGAAGCCCGCTTTGTGCACTTATTTGGAGATGCCAATATCCTGGAAACTTATACAATTGAGAACGCACCTGCAGCATCTTCTCCTACGCAAACGAATCTTGAGGAACGTTTGAGTGCGGTAGAACAGGAGCTGGCCAGTTTAAAAGCTGATTTTGATAAGCTGATGAAAGAGCTAATGGGGTGAGGAAATTCAATTGGTTGATTAGTTGACTGGTTAATTATTTGATAAGCAGGATATCAATATTTAACCTCGCACCCTGAGCCTCCAATTCTGCTAACCTTGAACCTCAAACCTCAAACTTTGAACTTTTTAACCTCGTCTTCTTTCCAAAAGGATCATCATCATTAATCCTAAAGCCACCCGTTCTTCCTGGGCCGGGTTCATGGGCATCAACTGATCTACCTTGAAGCGTCTCCCCCAAAAGGATTTTTGCTTTTTGATCTGCGCAACTTTAGTACCATGGTTATCATAGACAGAATAACCCGGGTTAAAAAAGTACCCGGAAAATAATCCCAGGAGTGGAATTTCGCTTAGAAATCCATCTGCCACTTTTACCCAGGCATTATCTTCTGATACATGAAACTCTTTCTGATCCTGTCCATCAAAAATCTCATAGGTTGCTTTCCACATGCTGCGCCATCCTTTTCGGCCGATACGACCTAAAGGTTGTCCATCATCAGTGGTCATTTTATAGCTGGTGCTCCAATCGATCCACTGATTAGCTTTTATGTTAAACAACCGCTGCGATTTGGTATCATCCGAATATACATCCACATTATCTTTTAGCTTAAAGATCTTTTCTCGCACATAAGCAATGATATTTCCGTGGGCATCTACTGCCTGGAAATCGTTGGCAATGGTAGTGACTTTAAAAGTAAATTGTAAGGGATAGGCCAGGTTTCTCATCTAAATTGGTTTAAATTTTCACGAATATAGAACCTAGCGGCAAATTAGTGTACACTATCTTGCTATTTAACTATAAGATTATCTGTTGCCGCGGTAATTGAAACCATTTGCTTTAATAATACGCACTCGCATTAATTAATCCCAGGCGGGCCGCTTAGGCAACCAGGGCATTACGGGTACTTTAGCCGGTACCCGGTAATAATTATTTCTCAATGAATCGTTCCAGCCCAACGGATTATTTTTAAAGCTCTTGCTGCTGTAAAAAACACTGCCTTCAATACCTGGCGTATAACGGGCGATCTTAATCTGGTCAGGCAGCTGGTTAGGATTTCTCCAGGCTGCGGTTGTATTAGATTCGGTGGCCCGGTAAATACCATGACCGATATATACATGCCGGCCAAAGCTATGCGCCGCCCACCAGTTTACCATCTTTTCGTAAGGTATCAGGCGGTCATTGATCTCGCGGTACAATTGAGGCGTTACATAATCTACCCAGCCCTTGCGCAACCATAGCAGGATGTCGGCATATAAATGATCGTAGTTGGTCAAACCGCCCTTACTATCGCTGCCCTGTGAGTCATCCGACAAATTGCGCCATACACTAAAAGGACTGATGCCAAACTTCACATACGGCTTAGTGCCTTTTATAGCAATATTGATATTTTTAATGATAGAATCTACATTGCTCCTGCGCCAGTCGTTTCTGCTCAATGCAGTACCCGAACGCTGATACGCATAATCATCGGGAAAAGGTTTGCCTCCTACCGGGTAAGGATAAAAGTAATCATCCATGTGGATGGCATCTACGTCATAGCGCCTTACAATATCTTTTATTACATCTATTACAAAGTTCTGTACCTGCACATTGGCCGGGTTGAAATATTTGGTAGTGCCATAGGTTACAAACCAATCAGGGTGTTTCCGCATAATATGGTCCGGCGCAATAGAAGATCTGCCTACGGTAAATTCTGCACGATAAGGATTCAGCCAGGCATGAAATTCCATCCCTCTTTTATGCGCTTCCTGTATCATAAAAGCCATAGGGTCGTAAAAAGGAACGGGGGCTTTGCCTTGGGTACCGGTTAGCCACTGGCTCCAGGGCTCGTACGGAGAAGGGTAAAAAGCATCTCCTGCAGGGCGTACTTGCACCACCACCGCATTCATCCCATTGCGCTGATGCATATCCAGTTGTCTTATGTAATCTGCTTTCTGCGCTTCTACACTGGCATTTTGCGGCGGCCAGTCGATATTCATCACCGTAGCGATCCACACACCGCGAAACTCATATTGCTGTGCTCTAACGAATTGAACCAACGCAACACAAAAAACAGTCAATAACAGGGCTTTCAACTTTTGCATAGGCGCAAAAATAGCCCAAGTTGCACTAATGACTAGGCTTTGGTATGCATTTTATCTAACAGGTTACTCACGAGCGCAGCTTCCTCTTCGGTAAGGTTAGCCAGGTATAAAGCTATTTTATCATCGGTATCATCAAGCTGAGCGAGCAACTCCAACCCTTTTTCGGTTATACGTACTTCTACGAGGCGGCTATCTGTTTTACTTACTTTTTTAGTAACGAGCTTTTTAAGGATCAACCGGTCGACGATCCGGCTGGTGTCGCTCATTTTATCGATCATCCGTTCCCGTATCTGCAAAGTAGAAAGCGGATTGGGCTGACTACCACGCAATATCCTCAGTATATTATATTGCTGCATGGTGAGATCATGCTCGCTAAAGCGCTTCTTTAAAAAATTCTCCAGCCAGCGGCTACTATGAATAATATTGAACGCCAGCTTCTGATACGAACTTACAAATTTGCTCTGCTTAATTTCTTCCTCAATGGTCATAGGGTGAGCATTAAATAATTATAATCAAAGTAAAAATATATAACTCTAACTAAAAATAATCATTTTTAGCGGGTTACTCCATCATATTAGGTATATATTACGGAAGGCATTTTACCTTTAAATAATGAATAAACATTCTTAATATGAACTACAGAACCATTGGAAAGTCGGGCCTTAAAGTTTCAGAAACCAGCCTGGGTTGTATGTCATTGCTAAAAGCCTCCCGTGAGGAAGCAACTCGTATCATGAATGGAGCTATTGATGCAGGCATTAATTATTTCGACACAGCCGATTTATACGACAAAGGCGCTAATGAAGAATTGATCGGCATATTATTAAAGCCAGTGAGGGACAGAGTGATCCTCGCCACCAAGGTAGGCAACCAATGGAGAGCAGATGGCAGCGGCTGGGATTGGAATCCCACAAAAAAATATATTTTAAAAGCGGTTGATGAAAGTTTGCGCCGACTGCAAACCGACCACATCGATCTTTATCAGCTGCACGGTGGAACAATTGAAGACCCTGTTGATGAAACGATCGACGCTTTTGAACAATTAGTGCAGCAAGGTAAGATCAGGCATTATGGTATCAGCAGTATACGGCCCAATGTGATCAGGGCCTATGTTGAGAAATCTAATATCATTTCAGTAATGCTGCAGTATAGTATTTTGGATCGAAGACCAGAAGAAACTATATTGGATCTGTTGCATACAAGCGGAATAGGTGTTATGGTACGCGGCGCACTGTCGCAAGGGCTTCTGACCGGCAAAACACCTAAAGAATACCTGGGCCACTCTTCTTCAACTATAAATTTTGCTGCTGAACTTTTAAAGGATAGAGCTGATGCTACCGATACTACTCCTGCGGCATTAGCTACCCAATACGCACTAAGGCATCCCGCCATTAGCAGCGTGGTTACAGGCATCAGAACCCTGGAGCAACTGCGGGAAGCCCTGGCCCCTCAACCGGAACCCGACAATGCCTGGCTTGGCCAGCTGAAGCAGTCTGTTCCTGCCAGGCAATACGAAGCACACCGCTAAGCGCAATGCAGCACAAAAATCAAACATATATTTTACTTAAAACTGACAATGACGGGACTGTGAAGCATTTATAAACAGTTAATTTTGCCAGCCCGCTCGTTAAGAGGGGCAAAAATGCTTCAGTCTGTCCGGCAAATTTGACCATATCATTTCAAAAACAGCAACAATAATCACCAGGGCCAGCTTTGAGTCTCTGTATAATGATTACTGGGAGCAGGTATATGCGGTTTGTTACAATAGCATCCGCGATGCCGAGGTTTCCAGGGAAATGGTACAGGATATTTTTAAGTCGCTTTGGGAACGCCGTGAGGAACTGCAACTGGACAATGCCGGGCACTACCTGATACGGGCTGCAAAATTTAAAACTTTCGAATATTTCAGGAATAAAGCGATTCAGCAAAAAGCAGATGAGCTGATTGCAATGGGTTGCCCGCATTCATCTAATTGCACCGAAGAAAAGGTTTTGTTCAATGAATTATGTGTAAGGGTAAACTCTGTAGTAGATGGATTGCCCTGTCAATGTAAGCGGGTGTATAAAATGAGCCGGGAGCAAGGCATGCTCAACCGGGAGATCGCCAGCGAGCTGATGATATCGGAGCGGGCAGTGGAGATGCATATTTCGAAAGCCTTAAGCTCGCTGAGATTAAAGCTGGCGGGTTTGTAAGTAGCCGCAATTTTTGGGTTCAGAAAGGCAAAAAGTTCATCAACGTAAGGACGCAAAGGACCGGTGCTTCTCAAAATAATCTTAGCTTTTCCCATTGCATCTTCGCGGTTACGTGTTTTGAATATGGCATAATGTTGTGTTGACCGAAAACGCGGATGACAAATTTTGTGTACGTTTGTTCAACTATTATTAAATCTGCATGAAGGTAGATGCAACACTTCTCGAACGCTATCATTTAAACCAATGCACTCGCGAGGAAGCGCAGCTGGTGGAAGACTGGCTGCTCAGCACCGACGCAGAGCCGCTGGTTATGCACAGCGTAAACCGGAAGGAGCAGATCAAAGCCGATATGTGGAGTGATATCAGCGCGATACTTCCACCCGATGAGAAAGAAGGCGTTAAGCCCATTGAGCCTCGTAAACGAGCCTCCGTTTATTATTTCTGGAAAGGCGCTGTTGCGGCAACCCTCGTATTAGGCTTATTGGGAGCTGTTCTTTTCTATATCATGAAACCGGAGACCCAACCCGAGCGCCTGGTAGCTTTTCAAAACAATTCGAGCTATAAGGTAAATCACATCAGTTCCAGTGCTTACAACCTGGCAATAGGACCTGAAACCTCTGCTCAAATCGATCAGCAAAGCGGTGCTATTGACCTGAGCGGCAGTATGCTTATTTCTCCTAAAAAAGATATGGACCTGAACTTTGAAGGAACCAAAGAAACCATGACGCTTAAAAAAGGTCAGACCTATATTATTCTCAATAGCAAGACGGGTAAGCTGGGACTAATCGTGATCAACGAGAAAAATATTGTGAACCTGCCTACGGTCATTCAACGTAAAATCATTCGCCAGTTTGATATCTAAATCAGATCATCTGCAAACCCCTTACTATACCATAAAAAAGCGTGGGCTATTATTATGTCTGCTGATTTTTTTTATTATGGCGGGTTGTAATAATAACAATCCGAAAGAAGCTACTGCGCCGAAGTACAGCCTCCATTTAATGGACAAAGATGATCGGGAATATATTGTTCAAACCAACGACCTCAATAACGGCGTTATTGATCCTGGAGAAGTCTCCGGGCCTTTGCCCGACACTATTTCCCGAAATATCATTATTAGAGATGGCTTTTATTACCAGCTGCAACGCCGGTCTGGCACTTTTACCAAATACAGGGTAGAACAGAGCCAGATCAAACAGGTAGCGCGATTACAACTCACTGATTATGGTGAAGAAAATTACTGTTGGATCGGCAAAGATTCACTTTTGTTGAGCGGACTTAACCTGGCAACCAATGCCGGCCGGTATTATTTGATCCATACAGCTGAAATGAAAGTACTGGCTTCGGGGGCGCTTGATATTACTAAGCCTGAGGGCATTTTCAAAACAATATCGATCGGCTTTGTTCAAAAAAGAAGCGATACATTACTGGTAGGCTATACCTTCCATCCCGCAGAGGATAACAGCCATAATATGTCGAGCGACACCATGAATATCGCTTCGATCCTTTTCCCCTCCATGCAACGGGTAAGCCTGCAAAAGGACTGGAGATCAACTTATCCCGCCGGTCCCAATAGTATCCAACACAATGATTTTACCGACGAACAGGGCGATTATTATTTCATGACCTGCCCGGGTATTGCTATGGGTAATCAACTATCGAAGCCTACCGCTATTTTCCGTGTAAAAGCTAACAGTAGCCAAATTGATCCCGGCTATTTTTTCAATATTTCCGGATCGGTCATTAACAATCATGCTTACGGGCTTTGGTACCTGGGTAATGGCAAAGCCATTGTAAGAACTGAGCGCAAGGATCTGTACAAGGGCCTGTCTGATCATTACAGCACGCCTCATTTTGAGTTTTACCTGTTGGATATTAATAAACAGCAGGTCATAAAAAAGCTTCCCCTGCCATTAGATAAAGGCACCCGTAAAGAATGTGTATTGGTTGAAGGCAACACGGCCTATATAGCGGTTAACAACCGCAAAGAGGGAAACTATATATGGAAATATGATATTCAAAAAGATGCGCTAACCAAAGGCTTGCAACTTTCAGGTCCCACGGATTTTATCCTGCGCATCGATCGGCTCAATCCCTGATCCAACCTTTTTTAGTTTTTTTGAAACTGACCTTCGGTAAAACACTACTTGTGCTACTTACAATATAAAAGCACAATATTAGCAATGGTCCGGTTCAAAGTATTTTTATCCTTAGGGTTTCTTTTTTCATTCTTAGCAGTACAGGCTCAATACAATAACAGCATTAGCGGAACGGTTTCAGATAGCGTTCGGGCGATAGAAGGCGCCTCCGTTTCCCTGAAAGGCGGCTCCCAAAATACCAAAACAGATGAAAATGGCCGGTTTTTCATTAAAAATGTAAAACCAGGCACTTACAGACTACAGGTATCATTTATCGGGTACCAGCCGGTTACCCGTAGCCTTACCATTCAAAATAATGACAGCCCTGACGTCAATTTTAACCTGAGCACTGGCATTACTGATATGGAGGGCGTGTTGGTCCATGGGCGCACGCTGGGTGCTGAGCTACGCGAATCAGGTTACACCGTCAATGTTATTGATTTAAAAGCGGTGCAAAATACTTCGGCAGACCTGAACCAGGTACTCAACCGGAGTGTGGGGGTACGCGTACGCGAGCAGGGTGGCATGGGCTCTGATTTCAACTTTAGTCTGAATGGTCTCTCGGGCAGGCAGATCCGCTTTTTTATCGACGGCATCCCGATGGAATCTTTTGGCAGCTCAATGGGGCTGAATAATATACCCGTAAACCTGGCCGAAAGACTGGAAGTGTATAAAGGCGTCGTTCCGGTAGAATTGGGTGCTGATGCATTGGGTGGCGCCGTAAACGTGATCACTAACCAGCAAACGCCTAAATACCTCGATGCCAGCTTTAGTTACGGCTCTTTTAATACCAGCCGCGCTGCCTTGTCTGGCAGATATACAGATAAAAAAACAGGGCTGATCTTTAGCCTGAACGGATATAATAATTACTCAGACAATAACTACCTCATGCGCAGCAATCCCAAATACGATGCTGCGATTAAAGTTGTGGAAAACGGTGAGTTGATCGAAAAAGATGTGCGCCGCTTTCACAGCGCTTACCGCTCTACCATGGGACAGGCAGGCATTAGTTTGGCGAATAAAAAATGGGCCGACAAAATAGAGCTGGGTTTACTCTATTCGGATATGTATAAAGAAGTACAAACCGGTGTTACGCAAAACAAAGTGTATGGAGAGTTAACCAATCACGAAAAGTTCTTTATGCCTTCTTTGAAGTATCGCAAAACAGATTTTCTTGCAAAAGGACTTACCGCCACTTTATTTGCTTCTACCTCTGTTACGCGCTCATTCATTCCTGACACCGCCAACTATATTTATTCCTGGGACGGACGTGGCCGGCAGGAGCCCATTGCCGGAGAGCTGAACGGTATTAAAACTATTTATCATTATCGTAATACCGCGTCTTTGGTGAGAACCAATTTCAGCTACGAACTGGACCGGAATAACAGCATCAATCTTAATTATAATTACAGCCATTTTGGTCGCCGTGCTACTGAAGACCTGGGCATTGTAAAGAGTAACACCTTCGATGTACCCAATACCATTGGCAAACATGTAGCGGGTATCGCTTATCAAAATAATGTTTTTAGTAAAAAGCTTACCACTACCGCTTTTGGTAAATTTTATGGATTGAATTCTTTTGTACGTAGCGCTGTGTTCTTTTCCGGATCACAGTCTTGGATAAAGAGCGACTCCAGCTTAAGCAACCAGTATTTCGGATATGGTATTGCGAGCCGTTACCGTATCAGCGAAGCAGCAGGCATTAAAGTATCTTACGAACATGCCTACCGCTTACAGGAGGGGGAAGAGCTGTTTGGCAATGGAATTGATGTTACATCCAATATAGGCCTGCGTCCTGAAAACAGCGATAATATTAATGTAGGTGGCTATTTCCGAACCTTCTTCAATGATAAACACCGCATTGCCTTGGAAGGCTCTTATTTCTTCCGTAATGCTAAAGACTTTATTTATTTTATTCCGAGTGGCGGAGTATACTCTATGTATAATAACCTGGAAGGAGCTAAAATAAACGGTGCTGAACTGGAAGCACGTTACAGTTACAGCGACCTGCTGAACTTTATGGTAAATGCAACTTACCAAAAAGCAGTGAGCCGTCAGCAATATGAGCCAGGTACGCAGGTCCCTGACATGACCTATGGAGATCGTATTCCCAATCAGCCGTGGTTTTATGCCAACGCCAGCCTGGAGATAGGCCGCAATAACGTGTTTGCCGACAGAACGCGTTTACAGCTCAATATCAACAGCCAGTTTGTAAACTGGTTTTACCTTAACTGGGAAAGCCGTGGCAGCATCGAATCTAAAAACAAAATACCCACCCAGCTGGTGCATAACGCCGCCCTCTCTTACGCCCTCGCCGATGGTCGTTATAACGTAGCGGTAGAAGTGAACAATTTTACCAACGAACTGGCTTATGACAATTTCCGACTGCAAAAGCCCGGCCGTGCCGTATTCCTTAAACTCAGATACTTCATTAAATAAAAATCAGCATCATGTTACAAAGAATGAAAAAGCAAAGTGTTTTACTATTAGTGGCTGCAGGATTAGCCGGACTGGTATCCTGCTCAAAAGAACAATCCCCGGAACAAGAACCTGAAATCACCAAAAACTTTGGGCTGGTAGTCAACGCCGGTAATCCATCGGCACGTTACATTTTAAATGCTACAGACCTCACCAACGGTACTATTACCACTGCAGGCAACGGAGCAGAAACCAATATCAGCGTGATTACCCAAAAAGGCAATTATTATTATGGTTTAAACGATGCCAATAACCTGGTGAAATTTACCGCCAGCAATAAATCTATTTCGATAGTAAAGGAAATTCCTTTTAACCAGATCAGCTGGGCTTATTACTCCAGCTTCTATGCATGGAAAGATGCACAAACGCTCGTGCTGTTCAGCATGAAAGCAGCATTGCAATTTGAATATGCTACGTTGAATACCGAAACCATGACCATCACTGCTTCAGGCAATATTAATATTCCTGTACCGCCAACAGGCTATTATTACTGGGGTAACAGCGCCACCTTCCTGGGCGATAAATTATACATCAGCTATAATCTTACATCAGAAGCGACAGATATCCCGGAGAAAAAAGTATTCCTGGCATCTATGAACTTTCCTAACGTAAGCAATGTAACGATTACAGAAGATACCCGCTTTAACCTGCCTGCTCATTACAACCTAAACCAGCAATCTACTTTTGTGGATAATGGTTATGCATACTTCATGAACGCGCCTACCATCTGGATCACCGCCGACACCAAGGTTCCTTTCTCTATTTACCGCGTAGCTAATGGCGCTACGCAGATCGACGCCAGCTACTACTTTGAGTTAACTGACGGCATAAGCATGGAAGCGGTAAATCTTACTTACCTGGGTAATGGTAAAGCACTGGTAAAATTATTAGACAAGTCTTCCATCACTTCATGGCAGGATTACGATACCAAGTTCCTGGGAGAATACTATGTTCTGGATATTGCGGCTAAAACAAAAACAAAGCTTAACATACCGAAAACTATGGCACAGCCTTACTCCAGCAATGTATTGGTTGATGGTACCACTGCTTACATAGCCGCCTTAACCAGCGAAGGTTATTTTATCTACTCTTATAACATCACTACCGGCACCATCGCAAAAGGAGCTACATTAAGCGGCATCAATGGTGTATCGCAGTTTGTAAAATTCTAATGATTAATCATGATCGGAAAAAAGCTAAAAAAACTCAATGCCTGGTTACACTTGTGGTTAGGACTCGCATCTGGAATAGTAGTGATAATACTGGGCATTACGGGTTGCATTTTAGTTTTTGAGCATGATATCAAAAGCCTTACGTCCCCCTGGCTGCATGTAGAAAAGCCAGCCGGGGGCACGTATTTGCCTCCTTCAGCACTACACAAGGAAGTGAAGAAGGCATTTCCCAACAACAAGATCTATTCAGTTTGGTACCATGGTCCCGAGCGTACCGCCCATTTCAGCATGGACTCCGATTCGATGATCTATGTAAATCCTTATACGGCAGCAATTGTAGCAGCCGTAGATCATGAAGATTTTTTTCACGAGATTGATGAAGGACACCGGCATCTCTGGTTGCCTGATCACATTGGCCGGCCCATTGTAGGTTGGGCCACATTTATTTTCTTTTTATTATTGATTACGGGCCTGATACTTTGGTGGCCTAAGAATTTGAAGAAAGCCAATGTAAACAAGAGTTTTAAAATAAAGTGGAAGGCAAAATTTAAAAGAGTTAATTATGATCTGCACAATGTATTGGGCTTTTACGCATTGCTCTTAGCCATGTTAATGACCATTACCGGCCTGATCATGAGTTTCCCCTGGTTTAATAAAAGTGTATACTGGTTAACGGGTGGCAGCTCACAACCCCTACAACACCCGCGTGAAGAAGTACTGGAAGCAGCTAAAACACCGGTACTGGACAATGTTGATAAAGTATGGCGTATGGTGCAGAACGATATCGCGCAGCACAATAAACAGGATATTATTGTTTCTTTTCCTGAAGATGAGACCAAGCCGATTTATGCATGTACAGATATGATCAATGGTCACTGGCGCGATCTTTATTTTAAGCAAACTGATTTTTCGCTTACCAATAGTACACGCCCGGCGGTGCAGGATCTCCCCTTTGCCGACAGGGTAGGAAAGCTGAATTACACCTTACATGTAGGCGCTTTTGCAGGCCTGTTCAGCAAATCACTTTATTTCCTGGCGAGTTTAATTTGTGCCAGTTTGCCCATCACCGGTTTTTACATCTGGTGGGGTAAGAAAAAAAAGTCGAAGAAAAAGATAAGGCCGGTGAAGGCCGTATAGCGAACTTGCTTATGGCCTCTTAAAATATTAGAATCCATACTTGAATAAAGTCTGCTCGTGGCATAGGCATAGTAATTCACACGATCAGCGTCCGCCCATAACATGGCAGGTAACAAGTGGCGAACACACTACTATATTCATTATTGATACCCGCCATACCGAACGGCACGCCGGGCGGGGTAGCACTCCTACCGGCGTCAGGCCTGTAAGCGCTGCCAGGGAGTCTTTGGGGGGCATCTTTTTGGACAAGCAAAAAGGGATGAACAAGGTTAAATAATGAATAGACCTTCACAATCCGGAAGGCTCGTAGGTTAAACGCGCAGCTGTAACTAAAACAATCAACCTAAATATATATATCATGTTCAAAATAAACAGCACAGCAATAACGAAAACATTTGTTTGGGTTATTGCATGTTGCTCCAGCCTATTGATTTCTCATAATTCTCATGCGCAATCGCAATTAAAAGGGCTGGTACAATCCAGTTCGGGCATACCCGTAGCTTATGCCTCCATCACTTTGCATAATAAGGAAGGCCAGTCTCTAAAAGAACTCATGGCTGACTCCCTTGGGAAGTTCAGTATTACAGATGTAGCTGAAGGGATTTATAATGTACATGCCTCCAGCACCGGCTATGTCAACAGTGCTGCAGAAGTGTATGTTAAGAAAAGCACGAAACCTACTCCTGTAGTCATTATTGTTTTGCAGCAAAGCGAAACAATGGCCGGTGTGGTGGTGAAAGGTAAAAAGCGCATGATTGAGCAAAGCATTGATAAGATGACGCTGAATATAGAAAATACGATCTTATCAGAAGGCAATACTGCATTAGAATTGCTTGAGCGTGCACCCGGTGTAAAAGTAGATGATGAAGGAAAGATATCATTGCGTGGCCGGCCCGGCGTTACCGTTATGCTCAACGGTAAACTCACGTATTTATCTGCCAGTGACCTGGCCAATTTGCTTAAAGCCACGAATGCCTCTTCCATTTCTAAAATTGAGATCATTACCAACCCTTCGGCCAAATATGATGCCGCCGGTAATGCAGGCATCATTAATATTATAATGAAGAAAAGCCTGCAACGGGGATTGAACGGCACCATCAACTCCCATGCAGGAGCAGGTCGCAACGCCCGTTATGGAGCCGGATTCAATCTGAATTACCGTACCGAAAGGGTCAACATTTATGGTAACTACAACTATGCCTATCGTGGTGAAACGGAGTATCTCGATTTTATCCGCCGTTTTACTGAAGATGGTAACCAGGCCCGTGTATCTACCCAAAGAACCGAAACTGATGAGCCCTTACACACCATGAACTTCAGGGCGGGCATCGATTTCACCCCCGATAGTGTGAACAGCTTTGGCTTTTTAATAAATGGCAACGATGGGCGTTACCGGCATAATAGCCAGACCACCAACAGGCTTACAGCAGCGCCTGATGAGTTATTGAGCAATGCTATTACCCAAAACCGCGACCGTCAGCACTGGACCAGCCTTACCTACAATTTAAACTATGTGAGAAAATTTGCTAAAAAGGGCCGCGAATTTTCTTTTGATGCCGATTTTGTACCCAACCGTTTTAGTTCTAACCTTACGTTGAATACTTATACCGAACCCAATTCCTCGTTGCCCGATGGTAAGCTCGACCAGCGAAAAGGTAATATCCCCTCTAAAACCAATGTATATGTTTTTAAGGCTGATTATGGAGATGTGATCAGCGAAAGAGTAAAATGGGAGGCCGGGGCCAAAAGCTCTTTTACCAACGCTGACAATAACCTCACCTATTATAACTGGCTGAACGATCAATGGGCTTTTGACGATATGACTAGCAATCATTTCCGGTATAAGGAGCAGATCCATGCCGGTTATATCAACTGGTCTTTTGAATGGGACAAATTTAATCTGCAGGCTGGTTTAAGAGGCGAGTATACCCAAACTATCGGCAACCAGCTCACTACCGGCGATATATTTACACGCAATTACCTCCAGCTTTTCCCCAACCTGGCTATCAGCCGCCAGCTAACCGATCAGCAAACGATACAGGCATCTTATAGCCGGCGCATTGAAAGGCCTAATTATGGTTCCTTAAACCCTTTCCGCATGTTTCGCGATCCTTCTTTGTATTACGAAGGCAATCCTTATCTCAAACCTGAGCTTACTCAAAACATCAACCTGAATCATATATTGAAAGGCAAGTATACTACTACATTAAGCTATAGCCGCACTACGGACGTGATCACCTGGATATCCGGGCAAAATGATGCCACCAATACCACTTTTGAAACGCCGCAAAACCTACCCTCCCTGGTAAATTATGGCGCCAGCTTTACGGCGCAGCTTAATTATACCGGCTGGTGGTCGGCTACCAATTTTATAAATGTGTTTAGAAACGAATACGACCTGGGTGATTCAAAAAACGAACAGCTAAGCTTTAGCGTTAACACCCAAAACAGTTTCACGCTGGGCAAGGGTTTTAGCGCCGAACTGAATGCCTATTATAATTCTAAAGCCGTATATGGCATTATGACCGAGCGGGCTTATTATGCGGTGGCAGCGGCATTGCAGAAAACCATTTTAAAAGATAAAGGCAGCTTAAAGCTAGCTGTGAATGATATTTTTCAAACACAGAACTACCGGCACGAAACCCGGTACCAGAACATTAATATGAACAGCAAGATATGGCTCGACAGTCGCCGCGCCATTCTTTCCTTTACCTACCGCTTTGGTAAACAGCTCAGTAGCCGCGTACGCACAACCGGCAGCGAGGACATACAGAATCGGATAAGATAGCTGGAAACCTCAAAAAATGTTCCCCAAAAATTTTTCAAAAATTGTTGTTTAAAATAAAATTATCCCTATTTTTGCAACCCCGAAAGGGAAAAAGGAATTCCTCCTTAGCTCAGTTGGTTAGAGCATCTGACTGTTAATCAGAGGGTCGCTGGTTCAAGTCCAGCAGGGGGAGCTAAGCGTGAGTTTTTAATACGACTCAAAACCGCTAAAAAAGAGTAAAACCCGCGTCAGACGTACGTTTGAGGCGGGTTTTTCATTTTCTGAAAAGTTTTTAAATCCCATTAAAACGGATCAAGTTGAAAAGTTGGGGGATGCTTGTGTTCAGGCATAAATTTTAGCTAATCGGAAAAGGAAAAAGTTGATGTCTCTGACACCTCTTGCAGAGGCTCTGAAAGCTTTGATTTTGGCAT
>PJTT01000147.1_pt1 | contig 114368 bp, 90 predicted proteins | sample 1512261 | NCBI WGS metagenome assembly PJTT01 (sample SAMN08177685, study PRJNA422409) | Soil metagenome, whole genome shotgun sequencing project. | isolation source: Soil (2) enriched on wood chips | place: USA: Madison | collected 2015-01-15 | reverse complement strand
GCTTTGACTCTCACACTTTTTCACTTTTAAATCAAATCTATTGGTAAATGCATACTTTTTTACCCCCTACACAATTATTATACAAACATAGGAGCGTCGCAAGGGACGATCAATCAGGGATATGTTGCTGGTAACAAAAAATGTACACCTAATTTATTTCAACACTCCCTTTGTTACTATTTAATTTTCTTAAAATAATCTTGTCTTTTTTTACCCGCAGATGGCGCTGATTTGATGCGCAGATTTTCGCAAATCAGTGTTTGAAAGAGTTGGGGGGAAATGAAAAGCGACCCCTTTTGAGGATCGCTTTTGCCGCAAATAAGCAGTTAGTAATGCGGAAAATATAAAAAAGTTTAGGTGTGTGTGACGGTGACTGTTTGTTATAGGGAACCGATTAGCCGGCAAATGACCGACGACAACAAAGACAAAAAGCCTTTTGATTTTGCTGCATAGTTTTGAAAAAAAATTTGGGGCAACACTAAAAATGTTGCCCCAAATACGTTAAAATTTACATAAATAGCTTAAAACCAACTACCTATAAATTTGTCGTTGACTTTATATTTTTCTGAATCTTTTTTCAGTTTTGCCGCACGACGCCTAACTTTTCCTTTATGACTGATCATTGACCAGATCATTAAAGGTATAAACAGGAAGATGGCCGGTGGAATTCCCAGGAAGGAAACCCATTTACCACCAAACTGGTTGCGCATGGGGCGACGTAACCTTTCGGCTATTAAATACATGCTTGGCACCAATACCAACGTCATAAAGAACGCAAAGGCTAAACCAAAAATGATTGTCCAGGCCAATGGTTTCCAGAAGGAAGCATTATCGCCACCGAAGAAAATATGCGGATTTAAATCGGAGAACATAGTAACGAAGTTGATATTAAAACCAACGGCCAACGGCACCAACGCTAATATGGCGGCTAAGGCTGTAAGCAATACCGGAATAATACGGGTTTTACCAGCTTCAATTACCGCTTCCATGGTTTTCATACCACGTCCACGTAACTCATCGGCAAACTCAATTACCAGGATACCATTTTTAATTACAATACCGGCCAAACCAAGTATGCCCACACCTGTCATTACCACACTCACCTGCATACCCGTAATTGCATAACCCAATAACACACCAATTACACTAAACACAATCTCGGTAAGAATGATAACTGATTTACTAATAGAGTTAAACTGTAATACCAGGATGAAAAGAATAATTAATAATGCGGCGGCTAATGCTAAAAGAAGGAAGTTAAAAGTCTCGGCCATTTCTTCGCCTTCGCCGGTTTGTTTAACCGTAACACCTTGTGGCAATTGTTTATAACCGTCTATTACTTTTTTCAACTCCTCGTTTACACCGGCAGCCGTATAACCTTGCGACTCTAATACATTTGACACCAACGTAATTACTCGTTTTTGGTTTTTACGTTTTACGCTACCCAGAGTGGTGGTATAGTCAACATTAACCAGTGATGAAATAGGTACGCTTTTAAAGGCGCCAGACGACATATCCATAAACGCTACTTTCATGTTTAACAGCTCGGTTAAACTTTTGCGTTGCAATTCGTTATTACGAACCTGAATTTTATATTCATCCTCACCATCTTTAATTTTACTGGCTTCGCTACCAAACAATGCTGTACGCAACTGCATACCAATTTGTGCGGTAGAAACACCTTCGGCTAATGCTCTTTCCCGGTTAATAGAAATAGCAACTTCAGGGTTTTTTAAATCCACATCCATTTTCAATTCTTCTACACCCGGTGTACGTACACTATCCAAATAGTTTTTAAGGTGTACCGCAGTTTTAATCAGCTTATCAAAATCTTCACTGGCAATTTCAATATTTACCGGAGGTCCGGTTGGGGGGCCACTGGCTTCCTGCGCTACCGAAAGTTCTACACCCGGTATGCCTTTCATAGCTGCACGGATGCTATCTAAATATGGCGCAGACGATTGGCCATGACGTTTTTCGTAAGCCACAAACGAAACCTGAATACGCCCCAATTCTGGCCTTGTACTACGGTCGCCTAAGCTTGGGTCGCTTGCACCAACAGCCACATTCGCAATTACACTTTCTACAATGGGGTTAAGCTTACCATTTTTAGGATCCATGCCTAACACCTTGTACACCCTGTTTTCTAAAATACGGGTAATACTATCAGTGTACTCCACACGTGTACCGGTTGGTAATTTTGCGTAAACATAAATCTGATTAGGATCGCTATTAGGGAAGGTAACTACCGATAAACCACGGGCACCAAATAAAAAGATAGATACAAAGAATAAACCTACCGCACCTAATAATAACCAAACCGGACGCCAGCCTTTTAAAGCCCAACGTAACAAGTCTTCATAGTGGCCCATGATCCATGGTAAAGCTTTATTTTGGAAAGCATGAATCCATCCATCAAAGAAGTATCGGTTTAGTAAAATACAAATCATGATAAAGATGATCAGGTTGCCTACAAACGTATAACCCAATACATCAAATAAAATACCTACAGCAACAGGAATCCAGAAACCGGGTTTTTTAAATATAGCCGATTTCTTTTCTTTTTCATGTTCTGCGTGGTTCATAAAATCCACCGCAAAAACAGGATTCATAATAAAGGCCACAATTAAGGATGCTGTTAAAGTAAATATCAACATCAGCGGCAGGTAAATCATAAACTTACCAATAATACCCGGCCAGAATAATAAGGGGAAAAACGGAGCTAGTGTAGTAAGCGTACCCGCTAATACAGGATACCAAACTTCACCCGCCGCCATCATTGCCGCTTTTGTAGAACTTATTTTGCCTTTACCCTCCACAAAAATCCTATGTGTATTTTCTATTACCACAATGGCATCATCTACAATAATACCCAAGCCAAATAGTAAGGCAAATAATACAATGAAGTTTAAAGTAATAGCCGAGCCCACTACAAAAGTACCGGCAGGTAAAAACAAGAAGGCTACAAACATACTTAACGGTACACTCAATGCCACAAAGAAGGCATTGGTTACACCCATAAAGAACATCAAGATTAATAACACCAATATAAAACCAATAACAATACTGTTAACCAATTCATCAAAAGATGCACGGGTACTATTACTGCTATCACCGGTTATACGAACTTCTAACTGTGGCGGAAAAGTATTTGCTTTTAACTCTTCCGTAATGCGTTTAACATCATCACTTGTTTCAATTAAATTTTCGCCGCTACGTTTTATAATGTTTAGCGTAATTACATTTTTACCATCTAAACGGGCATAACTTTCCTGGTCTTTAATTGTATCTTTTATGGTAGCAATATCTTTTAAATAAATAGCCGCACCACGAGTATTACGCACAATAACCTTTTCAATATCGGCAGCAGTTTTAAACTGTCCTTTTATTTGCAGGTTACGTTGCATATTACCTACTTTAAATAACCCACCACTCATATCCATATTTTCATATGCAATAGCATTGGATATATTCTCAAACGTAATACCTGCGGCTTGCATACGATAATTGTCAACATTTACCTGAAACTCTCTTTCCGGTGCTCCTACTAAATCTACACGGTTAATTTGCGACAATTCCTCCAGCCTGTCTTTTAATTCATCTGCATATTTTTTTAACGTAGGACCATCGTAATCACCGCTTACATTTACATACATAATGGGCATTTCCGAAATGCTCATTTCCATTGCGGTAGGCACTTGCGTTAAGTCGGTAGGTAAATCCGGCTTGGCCTTATCAATAGCATCTTTCACTTTTTGCAGTGCCACATCCACTTTTACATTAGTACCAAACTCAACTATAATAGCCGAAAAATCGTTAACCGATGTAGAAGTTACCTTGTTAATTTTAGCACCCGTAATACCTTTAATTTGTTTCTCAATTGGTTGGGTAACTAAGTTTTCAATATCCTTAGGCGAGTTACCAAAATGTATGGTAGATACATAAATCTGTGGCATTACCACATCCGGAAACTGCTCCTTAGGTAATGTTACAAATTGAAATACGCCAATTAATGTTACAATTAACATTAACAGGTATATGGAAGTTTTATTTTTTACCGACCAGGTGGTGGGTTTAAACTCCTTGAATTTTTCTGTAGAATTTTCAAGTGCTGACATAATGTTTTTTATTTATCAAACAGCCTTGTGTTTTGGCAAAGCTGTTTTACGGTAAACCTATTTTATTTTCTTATCAACTACATTACTACTATCATCTTTTGTTGTGTCACTCACTTGTACGTCCGGTAATTCTACTGGGCATTGTGCAAGTTTCCTGTGTAATGTATTAGTCCGAAATCATTAATAACAAAAACGCATTAGCAAATTTTCAAATTAACTAATTGCCAAATTGTTTCTATTACTTGTTCAAGGTAATAACCTGGCCATCATACACACTCTGAAAACCGTCAGTAATTATTTGGTCGCCTTGTGTTAAACCCGCTTTTACTTCTATTTGGTCGCCGTATAATTCGCCAATTTGTATTACTTTTTTACGGGCCATTAGTTTACCATTTTCATTTACGGCTACTAATACAAACTTTCCTTTATCGTCAGTTTGTAAAGTATTTAACGGAATAGTGATAGCAGCATTATTGGTATAATCTAATATTTGCACTTTCGCAATCTGGTTTGCTTTTAAAGCCTTATCCTGTGGTAGTTGCGCCTCAACAAAGAAAGTTCTTGTAACCGGGTCAACTAATTTTGATACAACATTAATTTTTGTATTCACTACTTTATTATCTAACTCAGGAAAAGTAACACGAATAGCTGCACCCTGTTTAATGTTGTTAATATAGTTCTCCGGTACTTGTACCAATACTTTTAAGTTGCCTGTATTTACAATTCTAATTCCGGTTTGCGGCATAGCAGCCGATTGTGGCGAAAAGAACTCACCTACTTTTACATTTACAACGTCAACCACACCGCTCATTTCTGCATACACGTTAGCTTGTCCTGCCGCTTCACGTGCTAACTGAACATTAGCTTTAGCCGCATTCAATTGTGCTTGTGCGCCTTCTGCATTTGTTTTTGCTTGTAACACCTGCACTTCGGTACCAATATTATTTTTCCAAAGATTTTGGGTACGCTCATATACACTTTGCGCTAATTTTAATTGCGATTCTAAACCGGCAATTTGTGTTTCGGCAGCAGCTAATTGCTGAGAGGCTAATGCATTATCCAGACGCAATATTAACTGGCCTTTGCTTACTGCCTGTCCTTGTTTTACATTTACTGCTCGTACTACACCACCTTGACCTCTTGGAGAAACCATGGCTACATTCACCGCATCAACCTTTCCTTGCAGGTCAACAAAATGTGAAAATGAATCAGTGCCAATAGCTGTTACGCTTACCAATTTTGCATTGGCATTAGCCGCAGCCGGATCCAGTTTTGCAATTTCGTCTTCCAGCTTACTGATTTTACCATTTAAATCAGCTTGTTCTTTTTTAAGTTTTTCCAGTTGCACTTTTTTATCGCCTAAAGCACCTTTATCATCTTTACTGCTTCCACCGCAAGCCGCAAACACTAATACGGTTGCTAATGCAGTTGTTAGTTTTAATATATTTTTCATGTTGTTCTTTTATTTAGTTGGTTTCTGTGTTTATTTTAAAGTTTGCCGGTTGCTTTTAAGTAATCTACTTTGGCAATAGTAGCATTGTACATGGCATTGATGTAGTTTGTTTGTGCAGCTTTTAAATCCGTTTGAGCGGTATTAATTTCAGTCTGGCTACCTGTACCTACTTCATATTTCTTTTTGGTTTGCTGAAAAACTTCTTCTGCCAAAGCCATGTTCTCCTTTTGATAGTCTAAACTGTTGATAGCAGTTATATAATTATTGCGAGCTGTACTTATCTCGTTATCAATATTCAGCTTTAATGCCTCAACTTCATTTTTTGTTTTTTGTAATGCAATTCTGGCTTTCGAAATTCTTGCATTTGTTGCAAAGCCATTAAAAATCGGAATATTTAAACTCAGTGTTACCGCCGAAATATCAAACCATTCTTCGCCGGATTTAAAAAAGTTAAACTCATTTCGCTGTGCATTTTTATTATAGTATCCATTCAACGCCAGCGTAGGAATTTTACTTAATTTATACCGTTGAATATCGTACTCATTTAATTTAATTCCCAATTGTGCATATTGATATTCCTTACGTTGGCTGTAATCAAATACTGATGCAGATAAAACATCCTGCTTAATCACGTCAGCATCAATTTGATCCGTTAATAATAATGAATCACCAACAGGCATACCCATTAATACTTTTAAACCTAAATAACCATTGGCCACCTGGGTAAGTATATTTGTTTTCTCTGTTTGTAAATTAGCAATCTGAACAGATGTCTTACTTATATCCAATTTTTCTGCAAAGCCATTATCGTACATAATTTTAGTATCATGTAACAATTTGTTTAATAAGCTGATATTGCTGTCTAATAGTTCTACTTGGGTTTTACTTACTACTAGCTGATAATAAATTTTATAAACATTGGCCTTAATAGCTTCTTCAGTTACCTCAACATTTTTTTCTGCAAAATCAATTAAGGTTTTTCTGGCTTGTAAACCGGTAAAAACCTGACCGTCGAATAAAATTTGATTAGCGCTTACACCATAAGTGCCCCCCCATTTAACACCAAAAACGTATTTTTCTAGCGTACCCGGATTTGCAAAGGAAGGACCTAACATCACAGGTAATTTAGCATTATAAACAATAGATCCGGATCCGGATATCTGAGGATATGCATTACCCGTAACTTCTCTGTTTACCTGTATTTGGTTTTGTACGTCTAATAAAGCATTTTTTACCTGCACATTGTTTTTGCTGGCGTAAGCAACGGCCTGCTCAACCGTAAGCTGGTGTATTTGTTGTTGCACAGGAACAACTTGTGCCTGTATGAATAATGGCAGGCTTAACAGGGTAAGTACCCACCATTGTTTTCTAGTTGGTTTCATGTATTTGTTTGGTTTTCGTCTGTTTGCTATATTTTTCTATTAATTTTTGTCCCTTGGGTGTAATTAAACCGTGTAAAAAGTTCATGGTCATTTCGGTTAATACATCGGCTATATTAAATTTATCGGCAGGGAATAAGTGCTGGTCAAATAATAAAAACACAGAGGCCAGTCTGAATTTGGCAAGTATATGCGTATCTATATCGGCTCTATACAAACCAAGCGTAATCCCTTCATCTAAATTTTCTTTAATAATACCATATAAGAACTGTTCCTGATGGTCACGCAGTTTTTTAAAAGCCCGTGGATGATACTTCTGCATATCGTAAATAATGGAAGGATTCATTACCCGTAACATATCCTGTACCATTTCTACGGCCAGGTATATTTCGTGTACCGGATTTTCGCAGCGGTCTTTATGACTAAGACATTCGCTTTTGCTACAATTAATCTCGGTATCAATTACGCCTTGCACCAATGCATCTTTATCGGTATAAAACTGGTAAATGGTTTTTTTACTCATCCCTAGCTGAGAGGCAATCTCGTCCATACTTACGCTACGGATTCCGTAACGAAGAAATAATTCTTGTGCTTTTTGTAATATTCTATCTTGTGGTTCCAAATTCGTTGAAGCGTTTTCTTTTACTCTAAATTTTAAAATTGGGAGCAAAACTACGGAAACTCAAAACGTTGCACAAGTTTCCATCAGGATATTTTACCGCTTATCCGAAAAAGTGCTGGGGAGATGCCGGATAAATGAATTTTTGATTTTGACTTTTTGAGAAATGACTGTGGGATGATAAATAAACCTGAATAGTTACCTATACCGAACTGAGTTAGTTATACATGCCAGGTAAAGGGCAACATAAACCTACACAGGATGATTGTATGCGATAGTAAGTGAACCTGCCTATTGCCCAATAGAATTAATGCAGTACAAGAGTGCGACGCAACAAAAGCTTAATCAGGGAACTAAAGCCGGTAACACAAAAATTAACTACATATTATTTGGCTGCCTGATACTGATATCGGTACTACCGCCTGAAACTTCCAATCCAAGATTATGTACCAATTGTAACACTTGCAGGTTTACCTGTTGGCGCAGGGTATTAAAATTAGTCATGGTCATGGGGCCGGTATAATACTCAACCGCCACCATGTAGGATGATGAAGTTATATCGGTTAAATAGGCGGAAGAATTTTGAATATCGTCGTGTGTGATAATGCTACGAATTTCATTTACCAATTGGTCAAGCTGATCGGCTTTTGCGGATAAACCAATTTCCAGTTTTAAATCGACACGGCGCTGGGTACGCATGGAAAGATTGTCGATAATGGTATCGACCATTTGTTTGTTTGGTACGGTTATAAATGTTTTTTGATCGGTACGGATGCGTACACTACGCAAGCCAATTTTTTCAACGGTGCCTGTGAAAGTGTTTACTTTTACTACATCGCCTACATGAAAAGGTTTATCGAAGAAAATAATAAAAGAAGCAATAAGATTTTCGAGACTTTCACGCAAAGCCAATGCCACAGCGGCACCTACGATACTAAGGCCAGTAAGGAGGTTACTTATCTGATAACCAAAAGCATATTTCAAAATCATTAATAAACCAATTAAACCGATGATGACCCTGAAAAATTCTTTGAAAAAAATAATTAGCTGGTCATCGGTTGGATCTACTGTGCGTTCGGCTTTACGATGTAATATAAGTGCGACAAAATTTACAACGCTAATGATTAGGCGGAAAAAAGAAATGATTAAGATGATAGTGCCTAGTGTATCCAATAGGCCGTGAAAATCTATGCGGTAAATTTTAAAATTTAAAATTTCGGGATAGGTTAGTTTATCCAGGCTGACAATGGTAACAAACAAAAATAAAAATATACTTAATGGTTTAGCTACCAATGAACGGAAGGATACTTTATCTACATCTTTCCAAACCTGGTGTATTACCAGAAACAACAGATCGGCTACATAGTGTGCTACATATTTTTTTATAGCCAACATTACCAGTATTACAGCTATAACAATGATATAAGACTGTACTGTATTTTCAAACCAAATCTGGTTTAGAAATTCGTTCATGTGAGATTATTTATTAAAAATCACTAAAATTTTAAATGAATTATTTGTGCCTTACCGGAAGCCGTAAACATTAATGCCTTTGTCGTTTAGTACGTATAAACGGTTGGTGGTAAAGTACACTTTACGGGCACCAGTTATAGCAGCCGGCATGGGCCATTTATCGTAACGAAAAGTAGTAATGTTATAGCGATAAATAAACGCATCATCTATGCCAAAAATGTATTTGCCAACAATTTTTACATGTTGCCACTTGGTAATGAGAATTTTATTTTTTAGTGCCCCATAGTAATCGAACACAAAAAAACCCTGAATGGAATCGTACAGGTAAACCAGTTTATCCTGATCGAATATATTTTGGGGTTGAACGGTATTGTTGAACAACACACGAAAATCGGGTGTTTCCTGCAATACTTTACCCTCGTCATCAATTTTCTTCAGTTTATTTTGCACTTCGTCGTACACCCATATTTTACTATCGTAAGAAAGTGCTACAGTACCGGCTTGTAAAATATCTGAACGCCTTAAATCAATTGCGGTACGCATGTTTAACAACCTGTCTAATACAACTACAGTTGAAAAGTCGCGATAGTACAAGAAAATTTTAAGAGGGTTGGATACGTCAATCAAGGTAGCCTCGCCATACTTTTTTACATTATTAAATATAGCTACGGAATCGCCTTTTTCGTTTAGCTTTTTTAACTGGCCATTGCCACTTAAAATATACATCTGCTCCAGGTTATCTACCGCAAAGGAGGATATATTTCCCGGAATGCTTTTTTGTAAGGTAAATAAACTATCGTCCTGCGCTATGGCAGTAGCAGCCATGCCCGCTATACAAAAAAGGCTTAAAAAGATATAGGTAATTTTTTTAAACATTACTATCAATATGATGGTAGATGATTTTATGCTCCATATTGTTGTATGATAACAACTCAAATTTTTCGCCGTCAAATACGGCGTAGGTGTAATATCTGATCCAATCGCCAAGGTTAATATAGGTACTATCTTTTTGTAATTGGTAATAAATGGGCAAATGACGATGCCCAAACACAAAATAATCGTAATGTTTTTGGGTAAGTTTATATTGGCAATATTGCACCAGCCATTCTTTATCGCCACCTAAAAACACTTCTTCCACCGTACCAGTTTGTGCCCGGCTACGCCGGCTCATGTAATTAGCCACACCCATACCAATAGCGGGTGGTAAAATACCAAACAACCATTGACATACCGGATTACGAAAAACTTTCTTTAACCGTTTATAACCTTTGTCGCCAGGACCAAGACCATCGCCATGCCCTATAAGCATTTTTTTACCGTTAAAAGTAAACTCAACCGGATCGAAATAAACTTTGATGTTTAACTCTGTGGTTAAATAATCTTTCATCCACATATCATGATTGCCTACAAAAAAATGTACGGGAATACCGCTATCGGTTATCTCGGCCAGTTTGCCTAAAATGCGCACAAAACCTTTTGGTACCACTTTGCGGTACTCGTACCAAAAATCGAACATGTCGCCTACAATAAATATTTCGGAAGCGTCGTCCTTAATCTGGTGTAAAAATTTTACCAGCATTTTTTCACGCTGCAAACTGCTTGCATGATTAGGAGCACCTAAATGAAAATCGGAAAGGAAATATATTTTTTTACCTGTTGACAAGAGAGGATAATTAGATAATTAGTTAATTTGAAAATTTGCCAATTAGCGTTTGTAATGAATATTTTTAAATTTAACAGGTAATAATTTTGGACTGACCAATTACACAGTACACTTGCACGACCTGTCCCGCTTTACGGGAATGCCCAATAGAATTACTGAACGATGCAAGAGATAGTCTTTAATTCATTTCCACTGGAAATAAATTAAATCCCGATCCTACCGGATCACAACAGACGATGATAGTAGCACTACAGCTTGTCAACAAAAAATCATCCGTTTTTTTCACGTAGGTATGCCAACACATCGCCTGAATGAATAACGGGTTTGTTGCTAACATCGCCATTGTACCAATAAATGGTTGCACTCACATCTTGGTTGTTTACATTTACAGGAACCACATCACGACGATATAATGCTAGTTCTCCAATCTCCGGCACGGCACCTTCGTAATCGTCTAACTGACCAATAGCCCACGACAACTCGGCCGGATTTTTTACCACATATAATTCACCTTTGATAAATGCATTACCATCCGTTGCCGGTACTGCTGCGGGATATTCGCCCATATCTACCAATGTACCCGGCACCTGCGTTGCACCCACCAATGAAAAATAACGACTAATATATTCGTATGCCGGACTTTTAAATCCGCTTAACAAAGAACCGTAAACAAATAAATAGGGTGTTTTCATTTTTCAATATTTATTAAACATGACGCCATTTTATTTGTAATTGTTTTCAAATGGCATAAAAAATCGTTAGGCATCTACTAAAAAAACATACACTTCACGTGGTCCGTGTATGCCCACTACCAATGTTTTTTCAATATCGGCAGTGCGGCTGGGGCCTGTAGCAAATGTAATTAATGACGGCAACTTATCCTGATATTTATCTTTTATTAACGTTAAAGCATCCTTAACATCGGTAACCAGTTGGTGGGTATAGGCAATGCAAATATGTATTGGCGCATACACGCTGGTATTACGGCCACTTACCTGACCGGCACTTAACACTATGCTGCCGGTACGTGCTACCAAATACTCACAACCCGTAATGGCCACATCACAATTATTTAATTCGGTTTGCACCAGTTTATCGCCCAGGATGGTTGTAAACTGATGCTGTAACACAGGCTCGATGCAATAAATTTTTTTCCAGTCCTGCTGTTGTGTTAAAACCTGTAATTGATTAATAAGTTCATTATGATTTACACAATAAACAAAGCGTCCTTGCAGTTTTGTAAACTGTTCGGCAAATTCAATTTCGTTTTCCTGCTGTGGTGCTTTGTACACCGAAGTATTACCCTCGCTGGATGGAAAAGGAATAGGTGTAGGATGGCTTAATGCCTCCCTTATTTTTTTAAGAATGTTTTCTTTTGCCGGCGATATACTCATGCTATGCTAAAAAATATAGCCGCTAAGATACTGAGTTTTTTTATGATACCGGCTGTAGTGCCCTGATTGAGCTGATGTTGCGACGCTCCGTTCATCGTTCCGTTCGCTAATCAACAGGTTATTCGTTAATTGTTATTGGTTAATTGTAGGAAGGAGCAAAATGCAAACTATGTTTCTCCATGGCTTATCATTTACACAAATAATCAAACCTAAAAACGTAATAGCTATCTGTACTTGTTTTTTCCAATATGCTTGTAATGTAACGTTTGTTGTTAAATGTTGTAACATAATTTACTACCTGTTCTGGCAACCCTCCGAATTTTCTTACAGCTGATGTAAGAACATGCTTACTCCTTCTTATTCCTTCTAATGCTTCACCACGTTCAAAAAGGTCCTCTAGATATAAATTTTTGGATAACGAATCTATTTTACTTTCATTATTTAAATCATAAGTAAACTTAACTGAAAAATCAGATTGCCCGGTTTGTCCTAATTTATTTAAAAAAGTTAAATCATCGTTAACCCAAGTAAACAATGTTTCCCCTTGATACATGTTAGTACCGTTAAACTCATTATATGATTTTATTTTCGACACATGCCCGGAATTGTATTCATAAAAATTAATACTATTCAATTCTAATCCTAAAGCGACACCTCCAGAATAGCTTTGAGCATAAATTGTACTTTTAATTATATTACCAGATCCATCATATTCATATTCGAATCTTGATCTGACTAAGTTTTCACCAAGGTTATCGAAATTAAAAAAATCTTCTCTCAATACCAGTTGTTCCAAATCATTAAAAGTATATACTTGTCTGGTAGCCGGGTCGGTTGCAGAAATTAATTCGACAACTTTATTATTATCGTCTTTCTTTATATTAAAAAACTCATCTGGATTATGGTTAAAGTTAATTGTGTTTAATTCACAGGTCACCTCTTCATTTGGCTTTACGCAGGATGAAATAGTTAAAACTATTAATAGCAATAATATAATTCTCATGTTAGTATGCATTGGTAGATAACAAAGTAAGTATTTAATTTTGAATATTAATATGCAGGCTTAGACAAGCCTATAAAAAAATATTTTTTTCTATTATAGTGTAATTTGAATTGTATTGATAAAAACATAAACAGCACTAAAAGCACCATACTAAAATAATATAACCACCATTAACACGATGTTGATGGTGGTTATATAGCTGAAGGGCTGCCAGATGCGTAGGGCTTGGTATGTAGCAAAGCGAAGTACCGAGGCGCTAGCCGAGCCCGTAGCAGCTGGAACTGTAGCTGATAGCATTACTATTGCTGACAGCCCCAATAAAATTTATACTAATGTATCTTCTTGATTTTTAACCACCACTTTTGGCGGCATTAATTTATAAATAACCGGTGTTACTATACGTGATAATAAAGTAGAACTGATTAAACCACCAATCATTACTATTGCTAATGGCGATATTAACGGATTACTGGATAAGGCAATGGGCAGTAAACCACCAATAGCCGTAAAGGTTGTTAATATAATAGGTAAAAACCTTTTTTCACCGGCTTCTTCAATAGCTTGTAATAAGTCCATACCTTCTTCCCGCAGTTGGTTGGTAAAGTCAACCAATAAAATGGTGTTCTTAACCTCAATACCGGCCAAGGCCACAATACCAATGGTTGCTACAAACGATAAGGAGTTACCAGTTACCAACAAAGCCAGCACCGCACCCACAATACCTAATGGAATAACCGATAAAACAATCAAGGTACTTTTAAACGTACGGAACTGTAATACCAATACCGCAATAAACATAAATACGGTTACAAGAATAATACTACCAAACCCATCAAAGGATTCGCTTTTCCCTTCCACCTCGCCACCCATAGTATAGGTATAACCTTGCGGCAAGGACATGGCATCCATTTGTTTAATTACATTATTTATAACTGCATCATTTAAAAAACCTTTGCGTACAAATGCATTTACAGTTACGGTACGTGTTTTATTAAAGTGGTTAATGCTTTGTGGCGATGTTTCAAAACCAATGGTTGCTAATTGTGCTAATGGCACTGCTTTACCTTCATTGGTATTTACAAACATATTATCAAACACCGTTACATCGGGGTAAGATGCTCTTGGTGTAGTTAATACAATGCTGTAATCATCACCATCTGCGTTGGGGTTTGTAAAATTACCAACAGGCACACCCGCAACTGCCATACGCACCGTGCGACCAATATTTACTGTAGGCACACCCAACTGTTGTGCTTTTTGTTTGTTTACATTAATACGTATATCCGATTTTAAATTACGCACCGGATTGTTTACATAAATAGTCCCCTCCGTTTTCTTCAGCATTTCTTCTACCGTTGCCGCCAGTTTACGTAAAGTATCCAGGTTATCACCCAACAGTCTTACTTCCACCGGCGATATCATTGGTTGGCCCTGCTCAAAGTTTTTCACTTCTACTTTTGCTCCAGGATAAGGCGTCCATTTATTACGCAGGCTTTCAATTATCTCTACCTTTTTTGATGGTTTAATATCGGGTTGTAACTGCACAAAAATTTCAGCAAAATCGCTACGTTCGTTTTGTTGGTTTACGTTGTAATAAATACGCGGATTACCCTTACCAACATTGGCCGCAAAGTATTGTACTTCGGGAACTTTTTTTAATTCCGTTTCAATTTGACGGGTAATAGAATCTGTATAAAAAATATTGGATTGTAACGGGGACGATACATTAATTAAAAACTGTGGTTTTTCCGAAGATGGAAACAAGCTGGTACCAATTACCGGAATTAATAATAAAGATCCGACAAAAACCAAGGTTGCAATAACCAAAGTAATTACTGGGTGTTTCAAGGCTTTATCTAACAATACGGAGTAAGTACCATGAATAGCTTTTTGTAAATACTTTAAAAATATATTGCCATGTTCGTTAGCACTTGGTTTTAATAAAATACTGGATAGAAACGGAACAATAGTTAAGGCCACAATCATTGACCCGAATATGGTACTAATAACCGATACCGGTAAACTGCGTATAAACTCACCCGATGCTTCGGGCATAAAAGCCAGCGGCATAAAGGCAATAATTAAAGTAGCCGTACAACCCAATACCGCTTTGCCAATTTGGTTGGTTGCTTTAATCGTTGCCTGAAAACGTGAATGTCCTTCCCGCATCCATCGTTCAATATTTTCTACTACTACAATGCTATCATCCACCAATAAACCTAATGCCACTACTAAACCCACAATACTTAACTGGTTTAAGTTGTAACCAAATAAGTTTAATAAAATAACACCAATACCTAAGGACAATGGAATAGATATCATTACCACCAACGAAGCCCTTGTACCCAATGGCAATAAGGTAATTAATACCAGGCCAATTGCAATTAAAAAATCTACACCCAAACTGCTTAACCTATTAGTTACCTGTGCAGCCTGATCAAAATGTAATTGCAAATCAATATTAGCGGGTAATGTTGTTTTAAAATTTTCAATCACCGGTAAATAGGCGTCCTGTGCTTTGCTAATATTCTCACCCTTTTTTAATGCGGCAATTACAAAAACAGCACGGTGTCCGTTTAATCTGGTTATATGTGTTTCGGCAGCATAATCAAAATATACATCCGCAATATCTTTTAAAAATATAGTACCGTCATTGCGACTAACAACTACCGTATTTTGTATTTCCTCAATATTCTGGTAACTATTATTTGTTTTAATATTAAAACTTTTGTTACCCTCATTAATATGTCCACCGGGAATATTCGCAATCTCACTTTGTAAAGCCTGCGCCACCAATGGCACCGGTATATGCAACTGCGCCATTTTATCCAATTGCATATTCACCCGCACAATTCTATCGGGTAAGCCTTGTACTTCTACATTTTTTAGAGAGGTTACTTTTTCCAACTCACTTTGTAAATCATCGCTGGCAGTGGTTAGTTTATCACGAGATGCATTTTCCGATACCAATGCTATTTGCAAAATATTTACATTGGATGGATCAATTTTTTGTACCTCAATATTGTAAATATCCTGTGGTAACTGGCTACGCAAACTATTTACTTCACGCACCAGCTCCTGATACTTATCATCCACTTTCACATTGTACCTGTACTCAACAGCCAATACCGCCAAACCATCATTAATACTGGTTTTTATGCGTTTAATATTTTCAAGTCCGTAAATACTTTTCTCCAATGGTTTTACCACTAACTCTTCCATGTCCTTCGGACTGGTTCCGGGATAAACCACCACCACCGGAAAAATAGGCGCATTCAATTCCGGATCTTCCGAACGAGGCATACCCAATAATGTAGCAATACCAACTGCTACCACCATTAACACCATGATAAGTGTAAACTGGTTATTCTTTATGGCGTACTCAGATATTTTCATGATACAAACATGAGGTTTGAGGTTTCTGAATGAAACTGTTTTTATTTTTTGTTACCAGCGTCCCACCTTTGATTGAGCTTTTGTTGCGTCGCACTCTTCAACTGCAACAATTCTATTGGGCATTATGTAAGTTTCCTACTTTATCGAAAACGTTCATTGGCACATTTCCAAATTGCTTTAGGGCAAAACTTTAATCTTTGAGTTTTCATTCAAATAAGCGTTACCCGAAATAATTAAGTGCTTCACGTTTTCCAGTCCGCTGTTAATAATTACTTTACCGTTGGTTACATTACTTATTTGCACACTTAGTTTTTGCACGGTTGTATCATCATTAGTTACAAATACATAACCGGTATTTTTATCACTATCCAGTAAAGCATCATAAGGTATAGCCCAGGCCTCTGTTGTACGTGTGGGTGTAATAATTGCTTTACCAAATAATCCGGCGGCTATTCCTTTTTTATCACTATCAGTAATTTGCAATTGAATAATAAAAGTGCCGCTCATCGGATCAATACCTTCTGATTTTTTTATTACTGTAGCCGCAAAAGTTTTTCCTTCCAATGCATCGGTAGTAATTACCGCTTTATCACCCACTGCAATAGCCGACCATTGTTTATCACTCACCCCGGCTTTTAATAACCACTTACCATTAGCCGCACCATTAATTTGCAAAACCGGTGTACCTGGTCCGGTAATTTGTCCGTCCTGCGCAAAGCGGCGTAAAACATAACCGGATTGTGTGGCTCTTATTTCCGAATTACTTTGGTTAAACCCTGCACCAATATATTGTTGACGGGCTATGTCCAATGCTGTTTTTGCATTTTGCATTTGTTCTAATGTAGCCACACTGTCTTTGTATAAATTCACGGCACGTTCGTAATCACGTTGTGCTTTAGCATAACCTAAATTAGCTTGCTGCGACATAGCGTTTATTTCCGTTAAATCAACGGTAGCCAATAGCTGACCTTTTTTAACGGCATCACCAACATCCACATATATCTTTCTAATAATACCGCCATTTTTAAACGACAAATTGGTTTCATCATCCGTAGTAAATTGTCCGGATGCATGAATGGTTTGTTGCAAGGAATCTATTTGTAAGGACATTACCTTTACCGGTATAATATCATCCTGTATTACTTCTACCTGCTTTTTGCTTTTACAGGCTACCAGTAAAGTCATACTAAAAAATGCAACTATCAACGAAGTTTTGCTGTACATATTAGTTGGTTTTTAGGGGTATAGTTGCTGCTTCTCTTTCTAAAGTAGCCGCAGCAATTAAAACTTTATATTGTTGAATATTATGTGCGAGTTGTGCTTGTGTAAATTGACTGCGGGCATCCACTGTTTCTATAAAAGTGTTCGTTCCTTCTTTATATCCTCTGTCAATTAATCGTTGGTATGCCGCTGCGGCTTCCAGTTGTTTGGTAGTTGCATTATAGGTTTGCCATGCAGCTAATAAATTATTTTTAGCTACACTACTTGTCAGGTTTAATTGCTCCTGTACTTGTACTTTATTAATTCTTGCATTACGTACTTCCAGCTCGGCTTGTTTAATTTTATTCTTTGTTCTGTAGCCCGTAAAAATGGGCACATCTAATTGTAAGCCCAGCATATAATAACGTGATTGGCTATTAAATTTAAAATTCTCGGCTTGTGAGCCTAAATCTAAAAAGCTGTTTAGTTTAGGCTGGTAAGCACTTTTGTTTAAAGCAACTGCTGTTTCATTTATCTCAACTACCTTCTCCAATAATGTTATTTCTTCTCGTTTACTACTGTTATAATCCTGTAATAACAAGCCACCAGCTTCTGTTATGTTGCTTGCGGTTGGATAGTCGGTAGTTATTGTTTCTCGTAATGGACGGTTTAGTAAAAAATTAAAAAACATCATGGCATTAGCAGCCTGTTGTTGTGCATTATTAATTTGCGCATTTATATTTTCTATTTCACTATCCGATCGTAAAATATAAGCATGCAAACCTTTACCATTGTCCAGTAACTTTTGGTTTACTCTTTTTCCCTCTGTGGCTACTTCCAATGCTTGTTTGTAAATATCTATTGCTTGTAAGGCAGTTAAATAATTGTAGTAAGCTTCTTTTACATTTTTTATTAACTCTCTTTTGTACACATCAATATCCAATTCGCTCAAGGCAATTTGTTGGTTGGCTATTTTTTTGTTGTAATAAATATCCTGGTTGTAAATCGGCATCGTGGTACGCACCTTAGCATCATAAAAATTTTGGGGTAAAAAATTTACCTGCTGGTTTTTCAGTTGCGGAAAATTATTGCTTCCGGTAAGTTGGTTTAATGTACCGTACACACCATTTAATAAATCACCCAATGGTAAACTAATATCCCTGCCACCATCTGCATGTTGGTAGCCCAACTGAAAACCTACTTGGGGATAGTAATAACTTTTAGCAATACTTAAAGCAAGTGTAGCTTTCTCCAGCGAAATGTTTTTTTGTTGTAATACGCGGTTATTGCTCAATGCACTATCTACATAATTATGTAAACTGCTTTGCGCCTGCAAAAAATAAGCAGGTAACAACAACATAAACAGTAACATTTTTGGCTTCCTACTAAATACCGTTATCATTATTTACAGTGTTAAGTATAATGAAAAAAAATTATTTTATTCTTTCCAGCATTAAAAAAAATGTTTCATAGGATTGCTTCACAATATCTTCCATCTGTTGCAAGGAGGGCTCGTGACTACTCATGTGATCCAGATGACCATGCAACTTTAAAGTACATAAACCGTGTAAGGTGCTCCAGGCTATCACTGACACCGCAGTGGTATCCAAATTTTTAAAATAACCTGCTTGCTGACAAGCAGCAATATTGTACACCAATGCCTGAAAAGCTTGTTCCCCTTCTTCCCATTTTTCGTACACACAGCTATCTTTTAAATGCGCAATGGGTTCTTTTAAAACAAACATTAACTCGTAAAAGTCACTGTTTTCAAGGGCAAAGCGAATATATATTTCACCCATGGCCTTTAAACGCTCAAAAGGATCTTTTACATGTAGCAGCACACTAAACTGGGTAGCCAGTAGTTTAAACCCTTCCACATGTAAGGCATGTGCAATCTCCGCTTTGTCTTTATAATACAGGTAAATGGTGGTAGGACTAAACTCTATTTCAGCAGCAATTTTTCTAATGGAAGTGGCATCATAGCCATCAGTCAAGAAAAGCTTTTTTGCTGCGTCCAAAATACTTTGGCGCAGATTCTCTTTATGCTTTTCTTTTCTTTCTTTTATTCCCATTTTTAAAATTACAGAGCAAATATAGTTAACACTGTTAATTTATGCAATAAATTTTATGACTTTATTTTTAAATATGTTTGTTGAATCGACTATTCAACTATAAAACCCATTTGATCTTGCATATTTTTTCTTTCTTCCGGCGACATTTTTTCCATAATTACCCTGAGTGTATAACCTCCACGCATTTTATTGTTGCTCAGGTACATCCAATCGCTGATATTGTTATTATTAACAATGACAGTATCGCCTAAACTTACTTGTGTAATAACATTGGGAACATTATTTACAATGCCGGTGTAGGTATTATTCTTAAGCGTTACTTCGTTAAGCCAGATATGTTCGCCATAGCCATCGGGTGCATCATACCTAACTTTTAATGAAAAAGCATCCAGACTATCCGCTCCACTTTTTAAGGCTGCATTAAACAAGTGCAGTGTTTTGTTAGCGGTAGCTATTGCTTCGTTCATAGCTTTATCATCCTCACCTACTTCGTAAATATCCGGCTCTTCTTCCCGTTCAATTACCTTCAAGCTTTTATCATTATTACAGGCAACAAAGAATGTACTGATGAATAGTACAGCAACAATAATTCTGGAAAACATAAAGTAGGTTATATAGTTAGCTAATAAGTAAGTAACGGACTATTAAAAATTACGGTGTTCTTTTACCCAAGTAGTAATATAGCCGGTAATATCGGCAGTAGTGGTGCCGGGAGGAAATAAACGACCTACTCCCATTGCTTGTAGTTGTGCCATATCATCCTCGGGAATAATGCCGCCACCTGTAAGCAATACATCATTCATATTTTTGGCTTTCATCAACTCAATAATTTTAGGGAACACCGTCATGTGTGCGCCGGATAAAATACTTACCCCAATAGCATCCACATCTTCCTGTAAGGCAGCATTTACGACCATTTCGGGGGTTTGGCGTAACCCTGTATAAATAACTTCCATACCGGCATCACGTAAAGCAGTTGCAATTACTTTGGCACCTCTGTCATGCCCATCTAAGCCCACCTTTGCCACTAATACTCTTACCGGTCTGTTCATGTATTTTATTTATACTAACAAATGTAAGGTTTTTGATTTACAGTTATTTCCATCAATGAAAATGCCCGACGATAGTCGGGCACTAAAAAAAGTTGATTAGTATTACTACTGTTGAACGGAGCGTCGCAAGGGACGATCAATAGAATTACTACAGTTGATTAACAAAAAAATCAACTCAACAAACCTAATGTATGCTGCATACGTTTGATGGTTTCGGGCTTGCCTAATATTTGTGCAATATCAAATACATGCGGGCCAAATTTACCGCCTACCAACATGATGCGTAAGGGCAACATTACATCGCCGGGTTTTAATTGTGCAGCGGCAGCCATGTCTTTAAAATTTTGTTCCAGTTCGGCGGCATTCCAATTTTCAGTTTGTTCAAACTGGCTAATAACCTGGGTGAAAAATTGTTGTTTGGCTTCGTTCCATTTTGGTTGAATAGAAGCCAGATCAATTTCTGTTGGCTGTTGAAAAAAGAAACCGGCCTGCTGCACAAAATCGGTTAATAAAATGCAACGATCTTTTACCGCATTAATTACTTGCTCGGCCGCAGCATCATCAATTACAACAATATGGTTATCGAATAATATTGTTTTTACAGTTGGTAGCAAGGTGGCAGCATCGGTACGTTTAATCCACTCGGCATTAAACCATTTTGCTTTTTCATAATCGAATTTTGCTCCACCGCTATGCACTCTTTCCATGGAGAAAGCGTTAATCAATTCTTCTTTTGAAAACAACTCTTGCTCGGTACCATCGTTCCAACCCAATAAAGCCAACAGGTTAATAAAGGCTTCTGGCAAAAATCCTTTTTCAGAAAAGCCTTCTGTTAGTTCGTTGTTTTTTGGGTCAGTCCAGTTCATAGCAAAAACCGGGAAACCATATTTGGCTCCATCACGTTTGCTTAGTTTACCATTTGGTCCTAAAATTAACGGCAAGTGAGCCCATAAAGGCATTTGATCTAACCCGAAAAGATATTGCCATAACAATACATGCACCGGTGCACTGGGCAACCATTCTTCGCCACGGAAAGCGTGGGTAATTTGCATCAGGTAATCATCTACCACCACGGCTAAATGGTAAGTAGGCATACCATCGGCTTTCAGCAATACTTTATCATCTACTAATGATGTATTAAAACTTACTTCGCCACGAATCATATCGGTAAAACTTACCGTTTCGTTATCGGGCATTTTTATGCGCACCACGTAAGGTGTACCATTGTCCAATAAGGTTTTTACCTCAGCCTCCGACAATGCCAATGAGTTGCGCATTTTTAAACGCACATTTCTATCGTATTGTGGCGATGGATTTTGTTCTGTTTTATATTGGTTGCGCATTTGCTCTAGTTCTTCCGGGGTATCAAATGCGTAATAAGCTTGTCCTTCTTTTACTAGGGTATCGGCATAACGCTGGTAAATGCCTGCTTGTTTGCGTTCGCTTTGGCGGTAAGGACCAAATGCACCGGGATTCAACGGACTTTCATCCGGCGTTAAACCGGCCCATTCTAAACATTTAAAAATATACTCTTCGGCACCGGCTACATAGCGGCTTTGGTCAGTATCCTCAATACGTAAAATAAAATCGCCATTATGTTTTTTGGCAAATAAATAATTGTATAAAACGGTTCTTACACCTCCTAAATGCAAGCCACCTGTTGGTGATGGCGCAAAACGTACTCTTACTTTTTTACTCATAGGCTGCAAAGTTAGGACATAGAATTTAGATGATAGTATGTAGTATTTAGATTAAAGTAAATACTGCTTTATCTTTGCACAGCAATGAAAAAGTATTTTATTAAAACACCCTGGTGGTTAAAAAAAATTTATAGCCGTTATACCTGGAGTTTGCCAACATCAGAAAAAATATTGTATTTAACTTTTGATGATGGTCCGCACCCTACTGTTACGCCATTTGTTTTAGACACTTTGCAACAATACAATGCCAAAGCCACTTTTTTTTGCATAGGTAAAAATGTAACCGAACATCATGATGTGTATAAACGTTTATTAAGCGAAGGCCATGCAGTAGGTAATCATACACATAATCATTTTAACGGATGGAAAACGGATGATAAATTATACATTGATAATATTCTGGAAGCGGCTAAATGGATAGACTCCAATTTATTTAGACCGCCATACGGACGCATCACTAATTTTCAGGCAAAAAATTTACAGCAGATTTCGTTAAATAACAGTACACATAAAACAAACATAATTATGTGGGATGTTTTATCGGCAGATTTTGATACAACGATAAGTGGTGAAGACTGTTTAAAAAATGTTTTAGGCAAAGCAACCAATGGTTCAATAATTGTATTTCATGATAGTGAAAAAGCTTTTCCACGTTTGCAATTTGCGCTACCAAAAACCTTAGCGCATTTTCATAATCTTGGTTATAGCTTTAAAAAGATTGTTCAAACATCGTAAAACTACGATACCCGAAAACCCTTGGCAGTGCGCAATCATATGTGCTATAAAAAAATTAGGGCCGGGGTAGAAACCCTGGCCCGTTTTTAATCCGTACCCTATGAAAACTAGATTAAAGGTATAATAAATTTTAAATTATGCAAACAATTTTCAACTTTCTTGACAAATTTGGGTTGTATAACAAAATAGTAAAAACACGATAGAACCTCATGTTTATTGATACTCATGCTCATATCTACGCCAATACCTATATTGACGATCAAAAAAATATTTTAGAAAGAGCGCAAGCCGATGGAATAAATACAATCTTGATGCCCGCAATTGACAGCGAAACGCATCAGGCAATGCTGGACACTGAAAGAAATAACCCCTGGTGTTTAAGTATGATGGGCATTCACCCATGTTCTATTAACGAGCATTACGAGCAGGAATTAAAAATTGCCGAAGCCCATTTACAACAAAGACCTTTCATTGCCATTGGCGAAACAGGTTTAGATTTTCACTGGGACCTTACACACAAAGAACAACAATACATTGCTTTTCGTAAACAAATTGAATGGGCTTTACATTACAACATACCCGTTGTTATACATTCACGCAATGCCAACGATGAGTGTATTGACGTAGTGCGGCAATATCAAAAAGGAAATTTAAAAGGTGTCTTTCATTGTTTTTCCGGCAACCTGGATCAAGCAAAAGCCATTACCGATATGGGACTGCATTTAGGTATTGGTGGTGTACTAACTTTTAAAAATGGGGGACTGGATAAGTTCATTACCGATGTAGATATGAGTTATATAGTGCTGGAGACAGACTCACCCTATCTTGCCCCTGTGCCTTATCGTGGCAAGCGTAACGAGCCGGCTTATATTACACATGTTGCCCAAAAGCTTGCCGATTTACACGAAACCAGTGTGCAAAGCATTGCCCATATAACTACTACCAATGCTAGAAAATTATTCAACTTATAAATTATAAAGCACCATTAATACGGTGCTTTTATTTTTATGTTACCAGCTGTAGTTCTACTGTCATCGTCCTTTGCGTCGCACTCTTGTGCTGCACCAATTCTATTGGGCATTGTGCAAGTTTCCTGCTTTATCGGAAAACCTCATTAGCATTGGGCATAAAAATTAACTAAATACCAAATTGCATTTATTTGCCAGTAAAGTGTACATTTGCTGCCCCATACAGAGAGGTGTCCGAGTGGTTGAAGGAGCACGCCTGGAAAGTGTGTATACGGGAAACTGTATCGAGGGTTCGAATCCCTTCCTCTCTGCAAGTATTAACACAAACTAGCTAAAGCGCTGTAAAATCAATGATTTTCAGCGCTTTTCTTTTTTTGTCAGTTTTTTAATTAAAAATAAGATTAACACAGGTTATTTCACAAAACACCCCAACGAATATTAATGGTGTAATTTTTAACAAACACCATTATTTCAATATTTTAAAGTTCACTTTTTGTGAACTTTAAAATATAAAACTTACCTTTGGTATGAAAGTACACCTGATAAGAAAAGAAACCATTGATAGTTTTGCACGTCAAAATGCACAAAGCAGAACATCATTCAATGATTTTTTAACCAAACTGAAATATGCAGATTGGAGAACCCCAGCAGATATGCAGGTTACATTTCCAAGTACTGACATATTAGGAAATAGTTCACACAGGGCTGTTTTTGATATTGGAGGTATAAATACAGAATGATTGTGAAATATGCTTTTGGTGAAATGCAGGTACATATTTTCATTTGTTGGATAGGCACCCATTCCGAGTACACAAAACTTTGTGACAAAGAAGAGCAATATACCGTTAGTGATTATTAAAATAGTGTAATATGGAAACGTTGAAATATAAAGTGATTATCAGCAAAAAACAGTACAAAGAATACTGTACTATACTGGAAGGTTTAATATTTTCCGGAACTAAAGACCGCAATACCAAAGATGAAATTGCTTTACTGACATTACTTATTGAAAAATGGGATGCGGAACATTTGGCAAATACCGACCTGGACCCTATTCAGCTACTGCAATCATTTATCAAAGACCATAACTTGAAAGCAAAAGACCTGGTAGAGATACTTGGCATTAGCAAAGGTTATATATCCGATATCCTTCATTACAAAAAAGGTCTGTCCAAAGAAGTGATACGTAAACTAGCAGATTATTTTAAAGTATCACAGGAAGCTTTTAATCGTCCTTATAAATTAATTGTACCGGAAAATAGTCGCTTTAAAAATGCGAGTGTAATGAATACAAAGAAAGAACTGATTGTTGCTTAAATGAGGAAAATGCAGAGAAGAAGGGAATCGAACCCTCGATTTGCATAGACCGTCATCATAATCTCTCGTTTATTTTACATGGCCTACCAACAGGTTATCCTAACTTCGCAGCTATGGAAATTTTGGGCTATTTATCGGCTTTACTAGTTGGCATTTTACTAGGCATTATGGGTGGCGGCGGTTCAATTTTAACGGTACCTATATTAGTTTACCTGTTACACATCAATCCATTATTAGCAACTACCTGTTCCTTATTTATTGTAGGTGTTACCAGTTTTACCGGTGGCATTCGTGCCTACAGTAGAAAAATGGTGGATTTCCGTGCCGTTACCGAGTTTGGTATTCCTTCTATTTTTTCCATTTTTATTACCCGACATTACCTTTTACCTGCTTTACCCGATACCTTGTTTAACATTGGTAAAACGGAAGTAAGTAAAGAAATGTTTTTAATGGTGTTGTTTGCTTTATTAATGCTGGCCACATCGCTTAGTATGTTGTTTAATAAAACAGTGGAGAAAAATGTACAACAAGAAGGCCGAAAAATTAACAAACCCTTTCTGATGATTTTATTGGGTTTATTTATTGGTATGCTTACGGGGTTTTTAGGTGCAGGTGGCGGGTTTATAATTATTCCTACATTAGTGTTGCTACTCCACGTTCCTATGAAAACGGCTGTAGGTACTTCGCTTTTAATTATTGGTATAAACTCGCTGTTTGGGTTTTTGTTTACGTTAAAACAATTTACCTACAATTGGACCTTGTTATTAGGCTTTAGCGTTTTAGCCATCATTGGCATTTTTATAGGCAGTCATTTTGCCGAAAAAATACCCGCACAAACTTTAAAGAAAAGCTTTGGCATTTTTGTATTAGTAATGGGCATTTTTATACTGGCAAAAGAGTTGGTTTTTAAAAGCTAAATATCCTCTCCCTGATTTTTATTCACCCGTTCTGAAACATCATCGGGAGCAGTATTTTCCCAATTCGAATCGTATTTAACAAACCAGGATATCCATAAACTTCTGCTTAACCGCATAAGGAAAGGTTGTAAACAAAGTAAAAAGATGGCATTGAAGATAAGCCAGTAAACAAATCGGTTATCGTAAATAGATAAACCGATGATAATCCACCAGGCAATAAGACTGGCCACACTTAATGCAACTGTTAAACCATAACTAACATAACTGGTACCGTAATAAAAACCCACTTCCAACTCTGTAGGTTGTGCACAAACAACACAGGTTTTATGCATAGCAAGGTTTTGCTTTAACTTAATGCTTAACGGGTTTTTAAACAATTTTCCCTCGCGGCAACGAGGACAACGACAACCCAGTGTAGATGCTAAATAACCCCTGCTTATATTGGTATTACCCATGTAATAAAACTTTGTTGAAACCCGGCAAAGGTATGTTTGTAATTAATAATTAAAAATTAGTAATTAATAATTGTGGTTTTTCCAAAATACAGGAACCCTACAAAATGCTCATCTGTGTTAATGCAGTTGAAGAGTGAGTATTTAATTCATTTCCACTGGAAATAAATTAAATCCCGATCCTATCGGATCGCAAGGGACGATGCTTAGGGAACCGAAGCTGGTTAACAAAAAATACTAATTAATAATTTTTTCCATTTGCATACTACGGCTGCCTTTTATTAAAATACTGGTATGGGTTACATCCTGTTGTGTGTACCAATCTTTGGCTTCGGCAGCATTGGTAAATTGCAAATAAGGATGATTGATTTTTAGAAAATCGCCGCCCACTAAAACTACTTGTTGCCAGTTGTATTGACCAATGGTATCAATAATATTTTGGTGTTCTTGTAAACTTTCCTCTCCCAATTCGGCCATGGCACCTAACATTAAAACTTTACGCTCATCAGCTTGACGAGAAAAGTTTTCAATGGCCAATTTCATACTACTTGGGTTGGCATTATAGGCATCCATAATAATTTGGGTTGTTCCTTTTACTACTAACTGCGAACGGCTGTTGGATGGTGTATAACTTTCCAACGCTTGTTGTATGTTTTGCGGCGTAACATTAAAGTATTGCCCTACGGCTACTGCCAGTAAAATGTTGGGCAAATTATAATCGCCAACCAATTGTGTCTTTAATAATCCTGTATAAGCACCGGTTACCATATTAACGGTTAAAAAAGTATCGCTTGCGGCAACTGTACCTTGTACCAATGCATCATGTGTACCATAGGTAATTACCTCTTTTATTCCTTTGCTCATTTCTTGCAGGTAATCATAATCGTTCATGATGAAAACGGTGCCGTTGTTTTCTCTGATATAATCGAACAACTCGCCTTTACCTTTTTTTACACCGGCTTCGCCACCAAAACCTTCTAAATGTGCTTTACCGGCATTGGTTATAACGCCATGTGTGGGTAAAGCATATTTGCAATAACCTTCTATTTCTTTTTGGTGATTGGCCCCCATTTCTATTACCGCAATTTGTGCATCGGACTTAATTTTTAAAATGGTTAGCGGAATGCCTATGTGGTTGTTTAAATTGCCTTCGGTAGTATATGCCTTATACGTTGTGTTTAATACAGCATGCACCAACTCCTTAGAAGTTGTTTTTCCGTTACTACCAGTAATGGCAATAAACGGTATATTAAATTGTTGGCGATGGTGTTTTGCTAACTGTTGTAAAGTAGTCAGCACATCATCTACCAAAATAGTTTGATCGTTTATTTTAAAGTCGGGATTATCAATAACAGCATAAGCCGCTCCTTTTTCCAACGCTGCTGCTGCAAAAAGATTTCCGTCGAAATTGTCGCCTTTTAATGCAAAGTAAATATCGCCGGATTGCAGTTTTCGGGTATCGGTTTGCACCGAAGGGTGCTGTAAATAAAGTTGATAAAGTGCTGCTATTGTCATGCAACAAAGCTAACTAAAAGGAATATAGCAAGTTATAGTGTCAGGCTAAAAAAACTGCGTACTGCAAAAATTTATAACAGAAAGATTTTATTGCAGGATGCTTTATTTGTATAATTTTACATCCCCTCTCCGCCAAAACAAATCATTACAACTTTAAAACATTATCAACCATGTTAGATCAAATTGCACAATTAGTGAAAGAATTTGGTAAGGACACTGTAGTAGAAAATCAGGAAGTTCCAAACGAAAACAACAATGCCATACTTGCTGAGGCAACTAAAACCGTATCATCGGGTTTACAAAACATTTTAGCGGGTGGCGGTTTACAAAACATTTTAGAAATGTTTACCGGCGGTGGTAATAACCAACAACAAAACAATGGTGGCAGCGGTATTGCCGGACTATTAAAAAACCCAATTGTAAGTATGATGATCGGGCATTTTATTAGCAAGCTGACTACAAAGTTTAACATGGCTCCTGCACAAGCCAGCAGCGTTGCTAATAACCTAATTCCAAATGTATTGGAGTCGTTAGTTAGCCGCACTACTAATAATGCACCGGAAAATGATGCTTTTGATTTAAATGACCTTATTGGATCATTAACGGGTGGCAAAGTAGCAACCTCTGAAAATGCCGGAAGTAACGGGTTTAATTTCCAGGGATTATTGGACCAGTTTACAAATGGTAACAATGGCGGTAGCGGATTTAACATCCAAGATTTAATTAGTCAGGTTACACAAGGCGCTGTAGAAGAAAAAGGTCAACCGTCAAATAACCAAGGTGGTATTGGTGGCATTACCGATTTAATTAAAGGTTTTTTTAAATAAAAAGAATTAACCGCATACCATAAAAAAACGGAAACAATTGTTTTCGTTTTTTTATGTGCACTATATAAATGTTAATGTTTTGTTGACGCTAAACCATATAGATAGTTTGCTGTTATTATAAGTACTGTAGTTCATTAAGAGTAAGTACTTATGGCGATATTAATGAAATGTTAATACGAAAAAAAATAAGTATTTAAAGTTGGTTGTGGCATTTTTGGTATGAAATATGTAATACTATTACCACAAGCAGCAAATAGCTACTTAAGTTCTTTTAATGTTGTTGATAATCAATTGTTAGATAGCGAATTTTACAATTACTTGGATAAACGGTAAGATAAAGAGATGAGTGGCTTTGTGAAAATTTAACATTGAAATTGAAGCTTTTAAACTTTTATTAACAGCATGTATGGAACGTTTGGTTGTAAATTTGCGTTATATAAATAAGCATACAAATCTTGTAAAAAAGATTTCATATATTTTCTCATAAGCAGTTAGTTTTGGTTGCGACCCCTGTTTCCACAGGGGTCTATTTTTTTATAAACCTGTACCACGAATAAGCTAACCCAATTGCAGCGCCGGCTATATCGGCAATAATATCTCTTATATCAAAAGAACGATTTACAATAAGGTTTTCCTGCACATATTCCATAGCTATACCAAAGGCAGTACTTATTACAAATACCCAGATAAAAGCTTTTTTAAGTTGTTGTTTTGTTTTACCCGAAGACTTTGCAATACCCCAGCACCATAAAAAAACCATGATGCTAAACATACCTATATGCACCCATTTATCGAAACCAATATTACTTAACCAATTTGTTGAGGGTAATTGAGAGCCGGGTAAGGTGAGCAATACAACAGACAAAATAAACCAGGCTATTGCAGGGAGTAAATACTTCATGAATAAGTGATAATGACGATTAAAGCGGTAAGATAAAAAAAACGCTGTACAATGTGTACAGCGTTACAATTTATTTATTAGCAAGTGTTGTAGTAATTAATAATTGGAGTTTTCGCTAAAAAAGGAAAACCTGCAGAATGCCCAATAGGGCCTCCCCAAACCCCTCCGAAGGAGGGGCTTTATAAACCCTCACCTTATAAAAAACTATTGTCTCATATATTTGCACTTGCATAATGCCCATCTGTGTTAATGCAGTACAAGTGTGCGACGCAACAGACGATGATAGTAGTACTGTTGTTGATTACCCAAATAAAAACCTGGTAATTAAGAAACTAATGCTTCGTAAGCAGCAGCATCCATTAATGCTTCAACAGCCGCAACATCAGTTACTGTCATTTTAATCATCCAACCTTCGCCATAAGGATCGCTATTTACCAATTCAGGCTCGTTTGCCAAAGCGGGGTTTAGTTCGTCGATGGTTCCGGCAACCGGTGAAAACAAATCGGAAACAGTTTTTACGGCTTCAACCGTACCAAACACTTCGCCTTCGCTTACAGTTTGTCCGATGGTTTCAACTTCAACAAAAACAATGTCACCCAGTTCTTTCTGAGCAAACTCGGTAATACCGATGGTGGCAACATTACCATCCAATTTAATCCATTCGTGGTCTTTTGTGTACTTTAAGTTGGCAGGAAAACTCATGATAGAAAATTTTATTTCGCAAATATGAGTAAAACCCTTTGGAGTGCAAAGATTATTTTGTTTACCGTCATTCACCCGCATTTTTAAACCGTTTGCATCAGTTAGCCCGATGAATACTGCCGTTTAACATAGTTTTCATGCCATTCATCGGCAATCGTTTTTCAGCGGGGAAATTGCAAAATATATTTGCGTCAGAATAAAACTAAAAAAATGAAATTTTTCCTTTTTCTAACTGCGTTTGGCCTTTCCATTTTTAGTGTAAATGCACAAAAAGTAACCGGATCGGTACAAGACGAACAAAACAAAGGCATTGCCAGCACAACTGTTTCCCTTTTAAAAGCTACAGACTCCACTTTGGCAAAACTTTCAACAACTGACAATAGTGGTAATTATGCGTTTGATGGTGTTGCAGCCGGCAAATATTTTGTAAGCGTAACCAATGTAGGCTATCAGCCTTATTTAAGTAGCGCATTTGAAGTGAATGGTGCGCCGGTAGCGGTACCTGTAATTAAATTATTAAAAGCCGAAGCTACCATGCAAGGCGTAACCGTTACTGCCAAAAAACCAATGGTAGAGGTGAAAGCCGATAAAACCATTTTAAACGTAGAAGGTACTATTAACGCTACCGGAAACGATGCTTTGGAATTATTACGTAAAGCACCGGGTGTTATGGTTGATAAAGATGATAACCTTACCATGGCCGGTAAAAACGGAGTACAAATATTTATTGATGGCAAACCCAGCCCATTGAGTGGTAGCGATTTAGCTAATTACCTTAAAACATTACAATCATCACAAGTTGAGGCTATTGAGTTAATTACTAACCCATCTGCCAAATACGAAGCAGCAGGTAACGCCGGTATTATTAATATTAAGCTTAAGAAAAATAAAACCTTTGGTACCAACGGATCGGTAAATGCCGGTTATAATGTAGGTACTTATGGTAAATACAATGGCGGCCTAAGTTTAAACCACCGTAATGCAAAAATTAACGTTTTTGGCAACTACAACTACAGCCGTGGCTTAAATGGTAACTGGCAAAATATGTACCGTGAGCAAGCTGATACAGTGTTTAACCAAAACTCTTCGATGAAGTTTTATTATAACACACATAACTTTAAAACGGGTATAGATTATTTCTTATCATCAAAAAGTACCATTGGGGCTATTGTAAATGGTAATATTGCTGATATTGATTTAAAATTAAACGGCAACACTTCAATTACTAACCAAACTACAGGAGTAACAGACCGTTTATTAAACAGCCGCACCACCAACGATATGAACCGCACTAACCTTAACTTTAACCTTAACTACCGTTATGCAGTAACAGGCGGGGCAGAGTTAAACATAGATGCTGACTATGGTACTTTTGATTTACGTAGTAACCAGTTTCAACCTAACTACTATTATGACAAAGACGGTACTACGCCTTTATACAGTAATATTTACCGTATGATAGCCCCTACCGATATTACACTTTACTCAACCAAAGTGGACTATGAAACCAATTTTAAAAAAGGTAAACTAGGCTTAGGTGGTAAAATAGGCTTTGTTGATACTGATAACGATTTTCAACGTTACGATGTTAACGGTAGCAACGAAGTGTATAACAGAGATTTAAGTAACCGCTTTAAATACAAAGAAAATGTAAACGCGTTATATGTAAACTATAACCGTGCTTTTACAGGCTTTATGTTTCAGGTTGGTTTACGTATGGAAAATACAGACTCTAAAGGAAACTCAACCGGTTTACAATATAACCCTAACACAGGCCAATATGTACCTTACGATTCTACCATACACCGTAACTACACTGACCTGTTCCCAAGTGCTGCTTTAACATTTAATAAAAACCCAATGAGCCAGTTTGGCGTTACGTTCAGTCGTCGTATTGACCGTCCGGCTTATCAGGATTTAAACCCCTTTGAGTTCAGGTTAGATGACTATACTTTCCAAAAAGGTAATACTCAACTAAGACCACAGTACACTAACAGTGTTGGCTTTACACATACCTATAAATACATGTTAAACACATCTATTAACTATAGCCATGTAAAAGATATTTTTGCTCAGTTAGCCGATACTACAGAAACATCAAAAGCTTTTATGACCAAGGAAAACCTTGCTACGCAGGACATTATTGCCCTTAATGTAAGCTACCCTTTCCAATATAAGTTTTACAGTTTCTTTGCCAACTTAAACGCTTATTACTCTTTATACAAAGCCGATTTTGGTGGTGGCGATCGTAAAGTAAACCAGGATGTTTTTGCATTAACTTACTATATGCAAAACACATTTAAATTAAATAAAACCTTAACTGCTGAGTTAAGCGGTTTCTATTCATCGCCAGCTATTTGGCAAGGCATATTCCGCAGCAGAGAAATGTGGGGTATTGATGCAGGTTTACAACAACAAGTATTAAAAGGTAAAGGAACTTTACGCTTAACGGTTAGCGATATTTTTAAAACCATGCGTTGGGCAGGTAGCAGTAACTTTACCGGTGTATATGGTGTTGCCAGCGGACGTTGGGAAAGTCGCCAGCTTAAACTTAACTTTAGCTACCGTTTTGGTAACAACCAGGTTAAAGCAGCCAGACAACGTAAAACAGGTTTGGATGAAGAAAACAAACGTGCTGCTGACGGAGGTGGAAGTACCACTCCTGCAAGACAATAATAAATCTTTACAGATACAAAAAAGCGGACTAACTTATTAGTCCGCTTTTTTTATACATAATATTCTAAAGCATCAACTTTAGTACAAAGCCCAACTTTAGTATCCCGCTTTTCGTTCCAAGTCCGCCACAAAGCCACCCCACAGGTATAAGGTGTAAAATGTTTATACTTTTAAGCACTGCTTATTATTGTTAACCCCTTACACCGTATAACCCTATACCCTATACCCTATACCCCTGCCTCAGCGGGCTTTTCACTGCAATCGGGGCTATGCTCAACAGTGGTACAAAACCAAGCATCGTGTTACACGGCCGGTCGTCTTTGTTCTTGCTATTTACTTTCCATTTTAATAACCGGTACAATCATTTCCTCCAGACTTACACCACCATGCTGAAAAGTGTTACGGTAATAATTTACGTAGTGGTTATAGTTATTGGGGTAACATAAAAAGCTATCTTCCTTTGCAAAAATGTACGATGAATTAATAGTAGGCGAAGGCAATCCCGCTTCTTTAGGATCACGAAATGCCAATACTTCTTTAGGCTCGTAATTTAAATTACGGCCATGTTTATAGCGTAGGTTGGCCGTTGTTTGTTTATCGCCAATTACTTTATACGGTGTTTTTACCCGTACACTTCCATGGTCTGTTCCAACTACTATTCTTATATTTTTTTCTGCTACTTTTTTAAGTGCCTGGTGTAATGGCGAATGTTCAAACCAGCTTGTAGTAAGGCTTCTGTAGCTACTCTCGTCACCAGCCAACTCTTTCAGTACTTCCATTTCGGTACGGGCATGGCTTAACATATCTACAAAGTTGTACACTATAACATTCAGGTCGTTGGTTAACAGGTTATGCATATTGTTAACCAAATCCAAGCCCGCCTGGTTATTTAAAACCTTGGTGTAAGAAACTTTTAAATCGCCTTTACCCAAACGTTTTAAATTGGCTCTTAGCAAATCTTCTTCATGCATATTTTTACCGCCTTCGTCTTCATCATTTTTCCAGTACTGCGGAAATTTCTTTTCTATTTCCATAGGTAGCATTCCCGCAAAAATGGCATTACGTGCATACTGCGTAGCTGTAGGTAAAATGCTGTAAAAAGTATCTTCTTCTAAAATGCGAAAGCTTTCGGCAAAAATGGGTTGTATAGCACGCCATTGGTCAAAGCGCAGGTTATCTATCAGCACAAAAAACAAAGGCTTGCCAGGTTCCAAATGTGGTAATACTTTAAACTGCATCAGGCTATGGCTCATAACCGGCGCATCGTTTGCTTTATCGCCTACCCAACGGGCATAATTTTTTGAAATGAATTTAAAAAATTCGGTATTAGCCTCACTCTTTTGGCTTTGCAAAACCTCCTGCATTTCGGGGCTGTCGCTTTTTTGCATTTCCAGTTCCCAGTACACTAGTTTTTTGTAAACATCCATCCACTCGTTATAATCGGGACTACTGTTAAGTGCCATAAATAAATTACGAAACTCCTGTTGGTAAGCGGTTGTTGTTTTTTCGGCTACTAAACGTCGGTTGTCAATAATTTTTTTCAGGCTTAACCAAACCTGGTTAGGGTTTACCGGTTTTATCAGGTAATCACTTATCTGCGATCCGATGGCTTCATCCATCAGGTTTTCTGTTTCGTTCTTGGTAATCAATACTACCGGTAATGATTGTCTTATCTCTTTAATTTTTGCCAGTGTTTCCAATCCGGTAATACCGGGCATACTTTCGTCAATCAACACTACATCAATGGCATTTTCTTTTACATAATCAATTGCATCAAAGCCGTTGGTAAAAGTTTTAACCTCGTATCCTTTGTTTTCTAAAAACATTTTTTGCGATTGCAAACTATCTATCTCGTCGTCTACCCAAATTATTTTAACTAAAGCCATATTAATGTATTGTTTAAAAAACCTTAGCTATAAAGGTAAGCATTAAGCACAGCTATAGTTTGAAAGAAATGTTAAGGGAGGGATGATGTGACGATTTGAAGATTTGGTAATTTGGAGATGAGGATTCAAAAGATATCGGCCTTAAAGCTTTTCTTAAGGGATTCTAATATTGAAGGGCTAAAAATATCACCCCCTCGGGATTCAATACAGATTTTCAAAGAAGAAGAAATATCCAATTGACACGATGATGCACAATGAACGGAGTTCCTGAAATAAATTTGGGATGCTGCATTTTGGCCAATAGAATTGATGCAGCAGAACGGAGCGTCGCAAGGGACGATCAATCAGGGATATGCAGCTGGTAAACAAAAAAATGTTTTTATAATTAAAACTACAGCCTCATTGTTAAATATAAAATCTTCATATTGCTAAAAGTACAATCTTTGCAAAACCAATGCAATCCTTTAGCCCGGCATACTTAACAACCCATTAATGAGCACAGTACGTAAAATTATTAACGACCCTGTTTATGGTTTCATTACCATTAACGACCCGCTGATTCTTGACATTATTTCGCACCCTTATTATCAACGTTTGCGCAATATTCATCAAATGGCCTTTGCTTACCTGGTTTATCCGGGGGCAGTTCATTCTCGTTTGCATCATTCTTTAGGCGCCTACCATTTAATGTGTACGGCTATTGCCGAGCTACGATCCAAGGGAGTGGACATTACTGCGGATGAAGAACTGGGTGTTAAAGTGGCTATTTTATTGCATGATATTGGTCACGGGCCTTTTTCGCATGCTTTAGAAAGTGAGGTGATAGCCGGTGTACATCATGAAACGCTTTCGCTGATGTTTATGCAGCGGTTAAACCAACATTTTAAAGGCGCTTTGGATACGGCTATTGCTATTTTTACCAATAAACATCCTAAGTTTTTTTTACACCAACTTATATCGGGCCAGTTAGATATGGACCGCCTTGATTACCTAAACCGTGATAGTTTTTTTACGGGTGTTGCCGAAGGGGTTGTGGGGTATGACCGCATTATAAAAATGCTGGCCGTTAAGGACAACCAGTTAATGGTGGAGGAGAAAGGTATTTATTCCATTGAGAAATTTTTAGTATCTCGCCGGTTAATGTATGGACAGGTGTACCTGCATAAAACAGTTATTGGTGCGGAGATGATGCTGATAAAAGTGATACGCCGTGCAAAAGAATTAATTGCCAATAATGTTACGGTAACGGCAGCCTCACCAGCTTTTAACTTTTTTTTACATGAGCCCGTAGGCAGTGTTTTTACTGCAAATGAACTGGATACATTTTGCTTATTGGACGATCATGATATTATGACCAGTGTAAAGAACTGGATGAGCCATCCGGACAAAATATTATCGCTACTTTGCCGTTATATTACTGCCCGTAAGCTGTATAAAACAACATTGCAGAATGAACCATTTTCGGCAGAGATAGTGGCCGAAAAGACGAAAGACTTAATGGGCCACCTGGATATTGACGAAAAAGAAGCCAGTTATTTTGTATTTACCGGCGAAACCAGCATTACTACCTATAATGTTGATGATGAACGGATTAATATTTTATTTAAAAACGGTGAGGTAAAAGATATTTCGCAGGTGGATAATGCCCTAATAAGCAAGAATATAGAAAGCACAATTAAAAAATATTACATTTGCCTTTGGAGACAATAATCTGAAAACAATTTGACAATTAGATAATTTGAAAATTTGGCAGAGAAAATTTTCTACGTTAGTAGGAAAGTCACATAATGCTGAATAGAATTGTTGCAGTAAAAGAGTGGTTTTTATTCTTTCTGTGAAAGAGTAAAAACAATCACCTGATTGCAAAAGAAGCCTAATCAGGGAACCGAAGCCAGGTTCATAAAAAAGACGAACACTAAGGAAACTGTTGAAACAGGTGAATACCCCTCCATTTAATTAAGAAAAACATGACATTTAACGCTGCGCAAATTGCTGCAATTATAAACGGTAAAGTGGAAGGTGACGGTAATGCCGCTGTAAGTTCGTTTGGCAAAATTGAAGAAGCCACCGAAGGACAGCTAAGTTTTTTGGCTAACCCTAAATACGAAGAATACATTTACGATACCAAGGCCAGTATTATTATTATTAACGAAGCACTGGTTTTAAAACAAGCTGTAACACCTACTTTAATTCGTGTGGCTGATGCTTACACTGCTTTTGCGGCCTTGTTAACTAAGTACCAGGAAATGGTACAACAACAGTTAAAAGGTATAGAAGATCCTAGTTTTATTGCCAAAAGCGCTACTTACGGCGAAAATGTTTACATAGGCGCCTTTGCTTATATTGGCGAAAATGCGAAGATTGGTAATAATGTAAAAATTTATCCCGGTAGTTTTATTGGCAACAATGTTTCCATTGGCGATAATTCAGTTATACATCCCGGTGTAAAAATTTACCACGAAACTATTATTGGCAAACACGTTTCTATACATGCAGGAACAGTAATTGGCAGCGATGGCTTTGGTTTTGCGCCACAAGCAGATGGTAGTTTTAAAAAAGTACCGCAATTGGGTAATGTGGTTATACAAGATTATGTTGAAGTTGGCGCCAATGCTACCATTGACCGTGCAACCATTGGTTCTACCTTAATAAAATCGGGTGCGAAACTGGATAACCTTATTCAGATTGCACACAATGTAGAAGTGGGCCATAGCACTGTTATTGCTGCACAGGCAGGTGTTAGCGGCAGCACTAAACTAGGCAATGGTGTAATGATTGGCGGCCAGGCTGGTATTGTTGGTCATATTCATTTAGGTGATGGCGCTAAAGTAAATGCGCAAAGTGGCGTAAGTAAATCGGTAGATGCCGGTAAGGCTGTAACCGGTTCACCTGCCTATGATTATACATCGGCATTACGCAGCCAGGCAGTTAACAGACGTTTGCCGGAATTGGAGAAAAAAATTAAAGAACTGGAAACTTTATTAAAACAGGCATTGGCGGAAAAGGTGTAAGTACTTTTCAAGCTAATAAAAACAATAGCGGCCCTATAATACGGGCCGCTATTGTTTTTACAAATAACTCAACCACCACTTTTGATTATTAGCTTGTTTATATTTATCTTAACGGTAACAAGGGTAATACATTAATAAAACTATAGCCAGCCAAATAGCATACACTACCGGCAATGAAAAACCAAAATTTGCGGGGCTAAACAAAAAAGGGCTAATACCATCGTTAATAGGTTCTCCGGGGCGTAACACTAAAAATGCCACCATACACACTAGGTGAATTAATAAAAAGTGCCCTACATAATAATAAAAAGGCACCCTGCCATATACTGCAAAAAACTTACTAAGTCGGTTACTGGTGTTTTCCAAAAATGCCAACAATAACAACCCAACCCCAACGGTTAAACAACTAAATAATAGCGATACAGGATACTTTGTAACATTTAAAAAAGACAGCAAAGTGTATAATCCTGTTGGTTGCTCCTGCCACGGTGAAGGATCGCCATATAAGTTAGTAGCTCGTAGTACAATAAAAATTAGCAACAAAGCCATGCCTGCTTTTATTAAAAAATGCTTGCGTGTTTGTGTCGCTATTTCCTGGTCATAATAACAGCCAATGGCATAGCCCAGTAACATAATACCCGTCCAAGGTAAAATAGCATAGCTTACTATTACAATATGTGTTGCACTCAATGGTACCACAGTGCCCGCTGAGGTGAATAGCGTTTTTAATATTATATCAGCCGAGCCGGATAAAGGCGACAGATAATCGAAAATATTATGTCCGAAAAACAAGATGAGTCCAATACCTAAAATCCATTTATATCCAAGCCTCACTAATAAACCCAATACTACCATACTCCATCCAATGGCCCATAATACCAGCAATAAAATAAGGTTATACTTAGGGTTAAAAGTTAGTATCAATGACATAATCGCTATTTCTACAAACAGCAACCAAAAACCTCTTTTTATTAAAAAAATACTCAGTTGCTGTTTGGTTTTATTACGGCTGCTTATATAAGCAGATAAGCCTGATAAAAAAACAAAAACAGGTGCACAAAAATGGGTTATCCAGCGGGTAAAAAATAGTTCCGGCGTAGTGGTGGCTAAATGGGTGGGGTTACCGGTAATCGCATCAATATGAAAATAATCTCTCACATGATCCAAGGCCATAATGACCATAATAATCCCCCTTAATATATCAATTGCTGCAAACCTTTTAATTGTTACAGACATAAGCAGTTTTTTAGCAATTTAACCTTAAATAATCAAAAGCTTGCCATTCAACCGGTTTATAGTGGCTAAGCCTCCGCTACTTTGGCACTAAACCTTATCTTTGCCCGGCTAATAAATAAAAATAATGAGTGTACGATTTAATCCAGATAAGCAACATACTATTAAAAAAGCAGTAAGCATTGCCGGCACCGGTTTACACACAGGTGCGCAAGTAACACTTACCTTAAATCCTGCCAGTCCCGGTTACGGTTACCAGTTTCAACGTATAGATTTACCTAACCAGCCCATTATAAAAGCTGATTGTGACTTGGTTACCGACACCAGCCGTGGTACCACATTGGAGTCAAACGGTGCCAAAGTAAGTACGGTTGAACATGTACTGGCTGCGCTGGTAGGCATGGGTATTGACAACTGTTTAATTGAAGTAAACGGGCCAGAAATGCCTATTATGGATGGCAGTTCATGGCCTTTTGTAGAGTTAATTGAAGATGCCGGCGTACTGGAACAAGACGCTGCTAAAATATGGTACACCATCGATGAAAACATTTTTCATAACGATGAAGATAAGCGGGTAGAGATGATGATTATGCCTGCTGTTGAATATCAAATTACCACCTTAATAGATTTTAATTCGCCGGTTTTAGGTACGCAACATGCGCAACTAAAAACCATGAAAGATTTTAAAGACGAAATTTCGCACAGCCGCACTTTTGTTTTTTTACACGAGCTGGAAATGTTAATGCAGCACAACCTTATTAAAGGTGGCGACCTTAACAATGCCATTGTTATTGTGGACAAAGCCGTAAGTGAGGATGAAATGGATCGCCTGCGTAAAACTTTCAAAAAAGACAATATTGAAGTTAAAAGCGAAGGTTATTTAAACAACCTGGAACTGCGTTTTCCTAACGAGCCTGCCCGCCACAAATTGTTAGATATTGTTGGCGACCTTGCCCTGATAGGTTACCCCGTAAAAGGCCGCATTATTGCCAATCGCCCCGGCCATAGCAGCAACGTAGCTTTTGCTAAAAAAATAAAACAGCACATCAAAAAAAACAGACATACTAAAGATGTACCTGTTTACGATCCGTCGCAACCACCGGTTTACGACCATCAATATATTGCCAAAACCCTGCCTCACCGCTACCCTTTTGCATTGGTTGATAAAGTAATTGAACTAACCGATACAAAAATTGTAGGTGTAAAAAATGTAACATTTAACGAATGGTTTTTCCCGGGTCACTTCCCTGATAATCCTGTAATGCCGGGTGTATTACAAATTGAAGCTCTGGCACAATGTGGTGGCATTTTAGCCATTAACTTAAGCGGCGACGGACAATACGATACTTACTTTTTAAAAATTGATAACTGTAAGTTTAAACAAATGGTAAAACCCGGCGATACCATGTTGCTAAAAATGGAATTAATGGCCCCTATTCGTCGTGGTATTTGCGAAATGAAAGGCACTGTTTACGTAGGTGGCAAAGTAGCTACCGAAGCCGATTTAGTAGCACAAATAGTAAAACGTTCTTAATAAATACTACGTTTAAGATATAATAAAGCCCGCTCTAGTAGCGGGTTTTATTTTGAGCCATAGGACTAATTTATGATGTCTGATTTATTCATTTCTGATTTAACGGGTAACTATATCGTACACTCGTATTCTCTCTGACTTTCGGACTTCCCGACTTCTCTATTTTGGGGCTATCAGCATTAGTAACTCCGGTCAGCTTTTGTTCCCGCTTTCTGCAGTAGTGCAACGCCTGCGCTGCTTTGCCTACACACGGTTGCAGCTACTGCTGCCAATCGGGCAGCCCTTCAACTGGAGTTAATGGTTCATCGTTAATAGTTAATAGGAGAGAATAGTAAGAAGAATGCGAATTGACTATTAACTTCTACCTCTCGAACTTTCTGACTTCCTGACTTCCCGTCTTTCAGACAACCCGATTTCCCTCTGCTGATTAGCGAACGGAACCCCGAACGGAGCGTCGCAAGGGACGATCAATCAGGGCGGTGCAGCCCGTAAACAAAACAAAAAATAGATTGTTTTTATAGTATAAAAAATGTTTGCGGAAATGCCCACAAAAAAGCCCCAAAAAACTGGATAAAATGGGTAAAAAAGGTTTTAAGAAAGCCCTTTAACAGCCGCTATTTTCGTAAATTTGTAAGCATTTAAAAATTTCGCATTTAAACCGAAGGGTTACTTCATTTATGAGCACAGAAACGACTGAACAAAACACCCAGGCACAAGGCGGGTACGGCGCAGATAGTATTCAGGTATTGGAAGGATTGGAGGCAGTAAGAAAACGCCCTGCCATGTACATTGGCGACATTGGCGTTAAAGGTTTACATCACCTGGTTTATGAGGTGGTAGATAACTCCATTGACGAAGCATTGGCCGGTTATTGCAAAAACATTGAGGTAACCATACACGAAGACAATTCCATTTCGGTACAGGACGATGGCCGTGGTATTCCTACTGGTATTAACACCAAAGAAAAAAAATCGGCCCTGGAAATTGTAATGACCGTATTACACGCCGGTGGTAAGTTTGATAAAGACACATACAAAGTATCGGGTGGTTTGCATGGTGTGGGTGTAAGTTGCGTAAACGCATTAAGCTCCTTATTACAGGTAAAGGTTGAACGTGAAGGAAAGATTTTTGAGCAGGAATATAAAATTGGTATTCCGCAATACAATGTTAGAGAAATTGGCGTTAGTGAAAAAACCGGTACTCGTGTACATTTCTGGCCTGATGGCAGCATTTTTACTACTACCATTTACAATAAAGAAATACTGGAAGGCCGTTTACGTGAGTTGGCTTTTTTAAACCGTGGCGTACGTATTATACTTAACGATTTACGTGAAAAAAACGACGACGGCAGCGATTACAGCGCAGTATTTTTTAGTGAAGGTGGTATAGTGGAGTTTGTTGAATTGCTGGACAAAAACGCCGGTCGTCAACCATTAATTCCTAATACCATTTCGGTAGAAGGCCGTGATGAAAACACCAATGTAGCGGTTGAAGTTGCGCTTTCTTATAACGATAGTTATAACGAACATATTTACTCGTACGTAAATAACATTAACACCATTGAAGGTGGTACACACGTATCGGGTTTTCGTCGTGCATTAACACGTGTGTTCAAGAGCTATGGCGATAAAAATGGTTTGTTTGAAAAAGCAAAAGTAGAAATTGAAGGCGATGACTTTAGAGAAGGTTTGAGTGCTATTATTTCGGTAAAAGTGCCGGAACCACAATTTGAAGGACAAACCAAAACAAAACTGGGTAACAGTGATGTAATGGGTGTGGTAGATAGCACCGTGAGTAAAGCACTGAACGAGTTTTTGGAAGAAAATCCTAAAGAGGCTAAAAATATTGTTGCTAAAGTTATTTTAGCTGCACAAGCCCGTGCCGCAGCCCGTAAAGCAAGGGAGTTGGTACAACGCAAATCGGTTTTAACCGGTGGCGGTTTACCCGGTAAACTAGCCGACTGCTCGGACCGTGACCCGGAAAGATGCGAGTTATACCTTGTGGAAGGAGACTCGGCCGGTGGTACTGCCAAGCAGGGCCGCGACCGTAGTTTTCAGGCTATTTTACCCTTACGTGGTAAAATTTTGAACGTGGAAAAAGCCATGGAACACAAGATTTACGAAAATGAGGAGATCCGTAATATGTACACCGCCTTAGGCGTAACTGTAGGTACACCGGAAGATCCTAAAGAGTTGAACCTTGTAAAACTGCGCTACCACAAGTTGATTATTATGACCGATGCCGATGTGGACGGAAGCCACATTGCCACCCTGATTCTTACCTTTATTTTCAGGTATATGAAAGCTTTGGTTGAGCAAGGTTATGTTTACTTAGCCCAACCACCACTTTACTTAGTAAAAAAAGGTAAGGAGCAAGCTTACGCTTACAATGAGGAGCAACGCAAAGCGCTGATTGAAAAAATAGGAGCTGGTAAAGAAGATTCGGTAACTATACAACGATACAAAGGTTTGGGTGAGATGAATGCCGAACAATTGTGGGATACCACGATGGACCCGGAAAGAAGAACCTTGAAACAGGTTACTATTGAAAGCGCAGCAGAGGCTGACAGGGTGTTTAGCATGCTTATGGGTGACGAAGTAGGCCCACGCCGTGAGTTTATTGAAAGTCACGCCAAGTATGCAAAACTGGACATTTAATATATAAATTATTATTTTTTAATACTTTAAGCACCTATTTAACCGTTTACTAATTTGTACAAAACTTTTAAGCCCTTAAACCCTTGAAATTTTGTAACTTCAATTAAATAACTTAAAAATTTGAGTCATGGCAGAAATAACATTAACAGCGTATAACGTAAAAACCAAAGAAAAAGGCGTGCCTATTCAAGAGGCAGTGATTACTAAAACTGCAAGAGGTGCATATATGGCGCAAGGTCATGACGGAAAAGGTAATAAACTTACTACTTTATTAGGTGAAGAAAAGGCCCTTGCCGCTATTAAAGCAGGTATTGCCAAGCAAGGTTGGGAATAATAACATCCTTACTTACATAATTTACAAAGGCAGCCAATTGGCTGCCTTTGTTGTTACCTTACAAATAAATACAGCCACTTTAATCGTTTTCAAAGTTTTGTCATTATATCTTTGTGTAAATAATTTCATTAATTAAACCTTAACCAACCAAACATGAAGCGCCACCTCTTCATTGCAGCTTTAGCCAGTATAAGCTTTAACGCATTTGCACAAGACCTACCCGGATTTAGAACCAGTAATTACAACGGAGTTGTGGGAGTTTTTAGCAACCCCGCCAACGTAGCTCAGAACAATTATAAATGGGATGTAAATCTTTTTTCCATTGGTGTAGGTGTTGGAAATAACAATGCATCATTTAGTCTTAAAAATATTGGAGAGTTAGGTAAAGACGACTCTTTAATTAATCGTTTCATTGGCCCTAATGGCAAATCATCTAATGCTTTATTGGGTGTTGATTTAAAAGCCTTATCCATACTGATTGCCTTGGATAAAAAAAGCGGTTTGGCCTTAACATCACGTGGCCGCGTATTAGTAAACGCAACCGATATTGATGGCGGATTAGCCAAACAAATTATTGACCAAAACAATGGCGATGGCATTACATTCCCCTACACCATTAACTCTGACAAAAACATGCGTGTAACCGGTAATGCCTGGTCGGAAGTAGGTTTAACCTATGGCCGTGTTTTAATGGATAAAGGTGCACATTACATTAAGGCCGGTTTAACAGCAAAATACTTAGCCGGCGTTGCCAACGCCTACGTGAATATAAACAAACTAAAGGGTTCGCTAACTCAGGATGTAGTAACGGATGATGTGTATTTATCCAACTCAACCGGAGGTTTAGAAATTGGCACCGGTGGTATTTCCTTCGACAATTTTGATGCCGCTGAACTTACTTCTTTTAAAAGCAGTGGGTTTGGCGCCGATTTAGGGGTGGTTTATGAGTGGAGGCCTGGCTATGGAGACGGCAACGAGACTCCAGGTAATAAATACAAATTGCGTATAGGAGCTTCCTTGCAAGATATTGGAAGTATTAAATACAAAAAAGACTTAACCAACTCCGGCGGTTACAATATTGATATTTCCGGCGCAGAAGCTTTAAACTTAAACGAACTGGGTGGACAATCTATTGATGAGATTAAAGATTACTTAGATAGCAAACCACAACTTTTTACGCCATTATCCAGTACAGGAGCTGACTACAAAGTAAAACTCCCTACTATGCTTAACCTTGATGTGGACTATAATATTCTGAAGAACTTATACATTAATGCTGCGGCACATGTTAACCTGGTAAATGCTGATAAAGATTTTTTCAACGGGAATTACTTTAACTCATTTTCTGTAACGCCCCGTTACGAAATAAAAAAACTGGGTGTATTTGTGCCTATTAATTACAGCGAATTAACCAGCTTTAATGCGGGTGTAGCAGTAAAACTAGGCCCTGTGTATGTTGGATCGGGCAGCGTATTAACTGCATTGTTTAACTCCTCTAAACAAGCCGACTTTTTCTTAGGTGTTCGTTTTGGTGGATTGAGATAATATTTTACAAAAACTTAAAAAAGGGATGCCGAAAAATTCGCCATCCCTTTTTTAGTATCTGCATTTTTCATCTCAAATAAACCTTACGAAATATTTATTAAATTAGCTATCACATTAAACTTCTACATTGAACTTACGCCTATCTTTTGTATTCTTTATACTTTTACTGTCAGGTGGCCTTGTTGCTCAGCCCAAAATCAAGACCATTGTGGAAAACAGTACTAGCTTTTATAAAGATTTAAACGCAGCCACGTTTGCAATTAGCACAACATTCAAATCTTCAATTGCTGAAGCATATACAATAGACTCCTTTGACATAGTTTATTGTAAGAACACTAAGACTTTTATGCATGCTGGTGATGACATGATATGGAAGTGGTCAAAAGAAACAGGAAACAACTTTTTCTACAAGCCTTCTACTCGTGAATACATAGATTTAACAAATGAGCCAGGCGCTCGTCAAAGTTTATTAGACGATGAGAAAATATATCCATTTTATAATCCTGCTAAATTCTTTGCCAAAATTCATCCCCTTTTATTCAAAGTAGAAAAAAAGGAAGGCTTCTATGTTGTTTTTAACAAAGAAGAAAATTATTACTTTGATACAACAACCTTTGAACTTAAAAAATTTGACAGCTATTATGATTTTAAGGAAGAAGGAATTCAGGTTAAAAATTGGGAAATAAAAACAAAATTATTTGATAGTAACTGTTCCAATATTATTAACATAGAAAAATCACAAGCATTAAACGAATTTAAGCTTGTGTCTCAATTCAAAAAACCAAACAATAAGAAGGTCTTTATAGGCCAATACCTATCGAACATTCCTAATACAAAACAACTCTTTTCCGACAATAATCTTTGGCAAGAAATGAAAGGAAAATACGTTTTATTAGATTTTTTTTACCAAAGCTGCATGCCCTGTATTGCTTCGTTTCCTACTTTAAAAACCTTGCATATTAAATACAAAAATAACCTGAAAATAATAGGCGTTAATCCATTTGAAGATGAAGCTTCCACTATGAGTGCATTTATAAAAAGATATCAACTCCCTTATACTATTATCAGTGGTTCAAATGGTAATGCTATACAGAAGACACTTCACCCCGAGGGCGGTTACCCATATTTTATTTTGCTGGATAAAACCGGTAAAATTATAAATATGAGTTTTGGCTATGATGAAACCTTTGGTGAAAAAGTAGACAAAATTATTGCTCAGAATCCCTAAATAAATCAATCATATTATACTTAGAAACTTCTAATAACTTATTCATGCTCCCTACCCTTGCCTGCATTATTACGCCAGGCATTATTTAGTTCTTCAAAAGCGGCAAGATCTTCGGCGGTGAATGTTTTATTAGTTAAGGTTTTTAAATCGGGTTGACCAGCGTTAACCCAGGCGGTAAACCAAAAACTGGCAATAGCATAAATGCTTTGTCGCATGCGCCTTTCTACCATGCCTTTCATGCGGGCATCGTAAGCGGTTGTATAGGCGGTGGAGTATTGTTTAATAATTACTCCATTTCTTTCTTCAAAGGAATATTTTTGATCGGCAGGAAAGGCTTCAGACAATTCTTTTTCAAACCGTAAAACGGTATCAACAGCAGCAGCGCTTTCTAATACACGAGCCCAAATAAAAGTACCGGGTGTTTTTATATAATCTGCTTTGCCAATAAAAAAATCCCAATCTTTTGTAGCAAATAATTCAGGAATACGACTTTCCCAAAAACCATGAATACCTTTTTGGTTAGTGTATTGTCCGTTATGGTTTTTAGTAGCATGCAAGGGCACATGAGCATCCGCAATATAGTGTCCTAATTCAGCAGCATACTTTAGTATTAACGCTTGATTTTTATCTTTAAAAGCCATCGTTAATCGACCTAACATGGTTTGCACCCACCAGGGTACAATACCATATTGCTGCAAACTATCTTCGCCATATTTTTCTACAGCTTGTTGCCAATTACGTGGTAGTGAATCATATGGATATTCGCCATAATGGTCTATGTCAATGTAATGTCGTGGGCCTTCGGCGGCTATTGCATAACGTCGCTTATCGGGATCAACGGCATGTTCTTTTAAAAAGGGAATTTGTGGTTTAAACAACACCAACATATCGGCAGGAAGTAAATAAACCGCATGTTCGTTAATTAGTCGGTGACCAAAAAAGCCCCAGCTATTGGCCTGGTTATAACAAAGGAATAAAATAAAAAAGAGGAATATCTTTTTCATGTGTTAGCAGGTGTTTACAGTTAGTTACTGTAAGTTAACTTATTATTGGCAACTGCTTTCTTTTCTATTGTAAATTTTAATCGCTTTAAGCGATAGCATAGTGATGCGAAACTACAAGTTTCGCATAGCAGGCTTTTAACTTTTTACGAAGCGTATCTGCTTCTATTCTTTTACTTTTTTTCTTGGCAAAAAAAGTAAAAAAAAGCCAAGTCTTGTCCAATGTGTATTCCGCCTGCTAGCTTTTGTTATTGCAAAATACTACCAGGCGGAACCATACAGCCGTTTGGCTACAGGCTCATTTTTCGGCCGGTCGTTTTAATGTGAGCTGTTATGCTATTTGTAAAAGTTTGTTTAGGCTATGGCCGAAAACCGCCGTTCCGCCAACGGCTGTACTTACACTGCGGACAAGACGGATTCCTTATAAAAAGTAGCCTTTATGATTATTTTTGGATGCTTGCTCTAAAAGATTCAGTAAATAAACGGATTGTAATTTCGATAAACTTTACTTAACCCTACCCGGATTTTTCTTTATAAAATCTTCCCAGCCATTGAGGTTGTTTTTTAATTTACCAATAACGGAGTTTAATTGATAATGATGACACATGGCTACAGCAAGCGCATCTGTTGCATCGAAGTATTGTGGTTTTTCTTTAATGGTTAATAGTTGTTGTAACATTTTCCATACCTGCTCTTTATCGGCATTACCATTGCCGGTAATAGCTTGTTTTACTTTACGTGGCGAATATTCGGTAACGGCTAAACCGGCACGCATAGCAGCGGCAATGGCTACGCCTTGTGCCCTACCCAGCTTTAACATACTCTGTACGTTTTTACCAAAAAACGGTGCTTCAATGGCAAACTCTGTTGGCTTGTATAAAGAAATAACTTCTTCAATTTTTTCGTGTATCAAATGCAGTCGTTCATAGTTATCTTTTTTAGCACTTAACTTAAGCGCATGCATTTCTAATGGCTTTATTTTACTGCCTTTAATTTCAATAACACTATAACCCATTAATAATGTTCCGGGGTCAACGCCTAATATAATAGTGGAAGCTTTTTGCAATTGCTGTAATTAAGTTTCAAAAATAGTTAGATAAATTTTTAATTAGACAATTAGTTAATTTGAAAATTTGGCAATGAGGTTTTCCGATAGAGTAGGAAACTTACACAATGCTCAATAGAATTACTGGACGTTGAAGAGTGCGACGCAACCAAACTCCCCTTTAGGGGCTGGGGGCATAGTAGCAATGCAGTTGATAACATAATAAAAACGGCGAGAAAGAATCTCGCCGTTTTTATTTATTTCTTTTTAACCAATGAGGTTAATGGATGTCGCAGGTTTTCAAAACTCATCATATCTATTTTAACCTTGCCTACTACAATAGGGCTTTCAATGCGTACCGGTACGTGGTTGGCATCGTCGGTTACCCATACGGTCATGTTTTCGCCGCCTTCAAACAACGTACCCTTAATTAACATGGGTTTAAACTTAATGGCCCTGAATTTTCCATACCGTGTGGTAATGGTTTCTTTACCCAAATAACGGATGTACATATTGTACACTTCGTTATCCAGAAACATAGAAAACGCAATTTTATCATTGGGTCGTAAAATAGAAAAATCAATATTACGTGCATAAAAAACCGAGCTCACTACATCCTGCACACAAGTGGGTACTTTAAACACACCATCGTTGGTAATAGCTGTGTTGGCTGTTTTGTTAAACGTAACCAACTGGTATTTTTTATGATTACCCTCATGCACATTACGTACAAATTTTAAAGGTTGCATGGTAGTAGTATCCATGTAGGTTTCGTACTTGTCACGCACTTTAAAAATCCAATCGTAGGATTCGTTGGTTTTACCCTCGCCTACAATATGGTAAACAGGTTTTCCATTTAAAGTTTCCAGCGTGTTGGTAAACGTGGCTATGCCCGCATTTACATACACACCCGCAACATTGTAGTACACCGTAAATGAAACTTTTTCACCGGCTTTAAATGCTACATTTTTTATAGCACAGGCATTGTTGTAGTAGGTTTTACCTTCATCAGAAGCTATACCCAACACCATGAGTAATAAAAATGGAGCAGCAAAAAATTTAGTTCTTTTCATTTCTATTATTAAACACTTTTTTTACACTTAATATTAGCAAACTGCCTGCCAATGCCGGAATTACCAGATTAATTAACCAAATACTGATGGTGGTTAAAGTTATTCCTAATCCGTTTACACTAAACAGGCCTATTAGTTTTAGGCTTATTTCGCCTTTTAAACCTAAGTCCGTAAACAATGCAATGGTTGGCACTACTGCCATTACCAAAAACATTAAACTTACACTTACTAAAGCCTGGCCAAAACCAATGTTTACACCAAAAAACTGAAACAGTAAATAGTACTGTAATATAAATACTAAAAACCGTAATACTGATAATGACAGCAAGCTAAACAGTATAGTTGCATTAAAATTTTCCAGTGCATTAATCAACCAGGTAAATTTCTTTATTGCGGGTATCTGATCTATACGTTTTACCAGCCACGACAGCTTAAAATAAAATAACGTTAAAATTATTAGTACCATGCAAACACCACTGGCAATCATTTTAATCCACAAGGGTGAAAGTATATGTTGCTGCGCCAACTCGGCCGACATAAACAACAAACCAACCAGGCCCATACCCAACGTAACTATTATCTGGCTAATGCTACCCACCACCGTTAACGATACCGCTTTTAGCTTGTTGCCCTCGTTCATGTACAAAATACGGCCCAAATATTCGCCAACACGGTAAGGTGTACTTATAGATACGGAAACGCCGGATAAAATAGCTTTAAAGGCTGTTTGAAAACTTACGGCCTGCACCGGTTTAACGGACATGCGCCACTTAACCGCCTCCAACCCCCAGTTAATGAGCATGAGTACAACTGCCCCAATAACCAACCATATTTTTTTACTGTGAAAAGATTCCAAGATATGTTGCCAGGCTAATTCAATATCGGGCTGTCGGGCAATTTGTGTGTAGATAAACCATATAAGCCAGCAAAAAAGCAGGGGACCTAAAAAGTACCTGATAAATAAATTAATATACCGCTTGTATTGCCTGGTTATTTGCATGGTTACGGGTACAAAGAAAACGGTTATTAGGCACAATTAAAAACCGGTCATCCATTGTTAGTGCAACAACAAGCTGCTGATGTAAAAGTTTTGTAGTGCAAGGGAATTATTTTTGTTACCAGCAGCATTACTACTATCATCGTCTGTTGTGTCACTCACTTGTGCTGCAACAATTCTATTGGCCATTTTGCAGTACCCCGATTCTATCCCCGCTGTTCGGGGTATTTTAATCGGGGCCGTTCGGTAATACAATTCAGCATTCCCGCAAAGCTGGACAAGTAGTGCAACACTAAAATATTCAATCTTAAATATTAAATATCGAGGAGCCATTGTCACTTGTCATTTGTCCATTGTCAATTGCCTAAACACTCGCCAATGTAAATGTTTCTTTTACCCTTATTCCCTTTTCCGTTTGTTGTAACGTACAACATTCATTTACAGGATCATGCTCCAGAAATAAAATATAATTGTTATCGGCGGCCTCTTGTAAAAAAGATTTTTTTTCGTCAAGGGTAGTTAACGGATGCATATCGTAAGCCATTACATACGGCAACGGTATATGTCCAACCGATGGTAATAAATCGGCCATGTAAACAATTGTTTTTCCTTTGTATTTTATTTGCGGCAACATCATAGCATTGGTATGACCATTAGCAAAACGTATGGTAATGTTATCCGTAAATGATACTTCACCCAATAAATCAGTTTCAGCTTCTGGTGTTGCTACAAACTTTAATTTACCGGTTTGCTCAATAGGTAAAATGTTTTCTTTCAGGAAAGAAGCTTTCTCTCTGGCATTAGGTTCCAGTGCCCATTGCCAATGTGCGGCATTGCTCCAGTAAGTGGCATTTTTAAATACAGGCACTAATTCGTCTTGTTCTTTTTTTATAGCACCGCCGCAATGATCAAAATGTAAATGGGTTAAAAATACATCTGTAATATCATCCGTTGTAAGTCCGGCATTTTGTAAAGATTTTTCCAGGCTATCATCGCCATGCATATAGTAATGACTAAAAAACTTTGCGTCTTGTTTATCACCCATGCCAGTATCAATCAAAATTTTTCTGTCGCCATCCTCAATTAATAAACAACGTAAAGCCCAGCTACACATATTGTTTTCATCCGGCGGATTTAATTTGCTCCACATACTTTTAGGCACCACACCAAACATAGCACCACCATCCAATTTAAAGTTTCCGGCGTTTATTACAGTAAGTTTCATAAGGCATCATTAAAATTATGTTGTAAATAGGTTCAGGTGGTTTCTGATTAGATAATTAATACTAATATTTATTTGCTATCTACAAACCAAACATTACATCTAAAAAAACGAGAACTTAAGCCCCTCCTTCGGAGGGGTTGGGGAGGCTCTTTTGTTTTATCCATGCCAGGTATAACCAAAAAAACCCAATAGCAAAAAATACGGTTAATGATAATACCGAGTATTTCATATTACCGGTAAGCTCATCAATAAATCCAAAACTGAATATACCAATCACAATGGCAATCTTTTCAGTAACATCGTAATAACTAAAAAACGAAGCAGTGTCTTTTGTTTCGGGCATTAACTTAGCGTAGGTAGAACGGCTGAGCGATTGAATGCCGCCCATTACCAAGCCTACACCAATCGCTAAGGCATAAAAACAATATTCCACCGGGGCTTGCATGGGTTGAAAGCTGGCCACATACGTATCTAACTCCTGTTTCTTTTGAGTAAAGGCAACGCTTTTTTTGTCTTCCAACTTATCTAACTCTTGTTGCATTTGGTTAGCCTTATCGTGATAAGGATTTAAGGGTGCCGCCATATTTGCTGTAAAGAAAGCGGCTAAACAAACTACTATCCAAAAAGCAACCACTCCCATTAACACTTTTAAATTACCATATACAGCCGATAGTTTTGACATACCCCATGCGCCTAAAATAGCTACCAATTGTATTAAAACAACGGTAAGTATAAGTTTAGTAGAAGGCAGGTTTAATACCTTGCTACCAAAAATAGTTGCTGCCAACATTACGGTTTGTACACCCATACTGTAAAAGAAAAAGCCCCGTAAAAAACGTTTTAGTACCGGCATTTTCACCACTTGCTGGTACACTTTTTTTATCTCAACAAAACCATCTTTTAAAACATTTCCTTTTTTAGATGGTTGTATTTTTACTTCCGGTAAACGGGCAAAAGTTATTTGCGCAAAACTAATCCACCAGATACCAACTAATAAAAATGTAATGCGACTTGCCATACCGGCATCGCTTAAAGTAAGTACTAATCCAAAGCCAATCAATTGCATTAACACACTACCTACATAACCAAAAGAAAAACCACGGGCACTGATTCTATCTCTATCCTGTGGTGCAGCTATCTCAGGTAAGTACGCATTATAAAAAACCAAACTGCCCACAAAACCCATGGCGGCCATCATAAAAGCAAAAATGCCCAAACCTAGTGTGTCTTTTGTAAAAAAGAATAACATAGAACAGCCTATAGCACCCATGTAACAGAAAAACTTCATGAAGTTTTTCTTGTTGCCCCTGGTATCAGCAATGGAAGTTAGTATGGGATACAATAAGGCAATAAATAAATAAGAGGTTGCTAACGTGTAATCGTACAAAGAAGAGTTTACAAAACTGCGACCCAGAAACTGAACTGTATGTTCGTCACTATCGCCTTTGGTTACGGCTAAAAAATATAAAGGAAAAAAAGTGGTGGTAATAACTAAGTTATAAACGGAGTTAGCCCAATCGTACATAGCCCAACCGTTTACAACCTTTTTAGAAGCTGTTTGCATGGTGTATATGCTTTAAGTAAAAATAGGGAAATAATGAGATAATGTGCTAATACGATAATGTGCTGATTTGCTAATTAATACAGTTTTCTGCACTATTAACTATGAACTATTAACAATGAACTACATTCTAGTGTTCAATAATATTAAATGCAAATAAAGCTAAAAGGATTATACCGGCTATAATACGATACCAGCCAAATACCCTGAAGCCATACTTTTTTAAAAAACTGATGAAAAATTTAATAGCCAGTATAGCCACTACAAAGGCAACAAGATTGCCGGTAATAAATGCGGTTATATTTTCTTTGGAGGATAAAATAATTTCATACCCCTTTTGTGCAACACCTGAACCTTCCCAGTTTTTTAAAAACAAACTGTAACCTGATGCTGCACACATGGTAGGCACGGCTAAAAAGAAAGAAAACTCAGCCGCCACATTACGAGACATTTTTTGTTGCATACCACCAATAATAGAAGAAGCACTGCGGCTTACACCCGGTATCATGGCTAAACACTGCCACAAACCAGTAATAAAAGCATTACCGTAAGAAATTTGTTCATCCTTGAGTATGCGAGGATTGTTAAATGCCTTATCAATAAACAATAATATAATACCACCCAATAGCAATGATACCGCCACTACTACAGGGCTTTCCAATAAAGCATCAATTTGATCGGAGAAAAAATAACCTAATAATAAAGCAGGAATTACACCAACAATAAGCTTTGCATAAAATTTCCAGTCGTTAAACTTGAAAAACTTACGCCAATACACCAATACTACGGCTAGTATAGCACCCAATTGTATGGCTACTTCAAATAGTTTGGTAAATTCTTCCTTATGAATGCCTAAGAAGGAACTGGCAATAATCATGTGCCCGGTAGAAGATACCGGCAAAAACTCTGTTAACCCCTCAATAATAGCTATAATGATAGCATCAATAATACTCATGCCTTGTAATTAAGTGCTGCGCTTACTTTTTTACAGTTTTAAAAATAGCGAACACCTCAATGGCTAATCCTAACAAAATAATTATAGGGGCAACCGTAATACGGGTTGTGCTGTACACTTCGTCTTTGTTAAAAACACCGGGGTCGGTGCTGGCACCGCCACTCATTAAAAACATACCAATGGCAATAACAACAATACCAATCAGCATCCAGATATAGTTATCTTTTGTAAACATGGCCTCTTTTACATTCTCTTCTGACATACTTGCTTGTTTTTAGGGTTGCAATATAATAAAAACGGGGCTAAAAGATGTTAATCCTTTGCCCCGTCTTTATTTATTAATTTCCGGCGATTAATATAAATCGTCCAGTTTCATTTTAAGATATTTGGTAACGCTGCGGTGCGTACTGAAAAGGCTAATTAAAATGCCTAACAGAATTAATCCCGCGAATAGCATACCTAACATAGTATTATCACGAATGGTTTTAAAGTCGGGTATTTGACTTTCGGCCAAAAGTACCAGCAAATACACTGCAACTGAAGCAATTACACCGCCAATGGCCCCGTTAATAATAGCTCGAAAGTTCATGGGACGAGCAATAAAACCACGGGTAGCACCCACCATTTGCATGGTTTTAATTAAAAACCTGTTGCTAAACATAGCCAGTTTAATGGTATTGTCTATTAAAACAATAACTACAACGGCCAATACAATAGCAAAAACTATTAACCAGATGCTTATCATCCGGATATTGTAGTTCATTTTACCTACCAGATTTTCAGGATATTCTACATCGCTTACATAAGTCTGTTCTTTTAAGTCGGCTTTTATGGCCGCCAGCGAATCAGTTTGGAGGTAAGCATTTTTAACCTTGAAAAATATAGCGTTGGGCAAAGGGTTATAATCTAAAATTTTATCCCAACTGGTATTACCATCGGCAATAAATATTTTTTTACCCTCTTCTTTGTTTACATATTTAATGGTTTTAACATACGGCTTTGCCGATATGTATTCCATTAGGGCTACACTGTCTTTGGGATTAAGATCGCCACGCAGGTAGGTACGCACTTCTACACTTTCCTTAAAATAATCACCAAGCTTATTGGCGTTAATTACCAACCAACCTACTAAACCAAGTACAAATAATACAAGGGTTACGCCCAAAATGGACATGAAGTAAGATGGTTTGCCACGCTTAATGGAAGCTTTGTTAGGGCTTGACATAAGTAGTAAACTTTTTTAAATTATAATGGGTTGCCGCAAATTTAGCGGATAAAGCGCTACAATTAGTATTTTTGCTGCCATTTTAAACGAGCTGACGGCCAGCTTATTGTAAATAGCTGCGTGTAAACTGTTAAAAGAAGCATAATCAATTAGCCAATTTGGAAATTTGAAAATTCGGCAATAAGATTTTCCGATGTAGTAGGATACTTGCATAATGCCGAATAGAATTACCGAACGATGCAGTGAGTGACACAACAGGCGATGCTAGTAGCAATGCTGCTGACAACAAAAAAATAAAAATAAACATCTGTTACGCTTTAAAAAAGTAAACAGTTAAAACCCGTTGAGGGAGGCTTTTATGGAATATAATTTTAGAGAGATTGAGCAAAAATGGCAACAGGATTGGCGTGATACCAATGCTTACAGTGTGCCAAATGAAAGTGATAAACCAAAGTATTATGTACTGGACATGTTTCCTTACCCAAGTGGTGCGGGTTTACATGTGGGGCATCCGTTAGGATATATTGCATCGGATATTTATGCCCGTTATAAAAGACTAAAAGGTTTTAACGTACTACACCCGATGGGTTATGATGCTTTTGGTTTACCGGCCGAGCAATATGCCATTGACCATGGTGTGCATCCGGCAACATCTACCCATGCTAATATTATAAATTTTCGTTCGCAATTAGATAATATTGGTTTTTGTTACGACTGGAGCCGTGAAGTACGCACCAGCGATCCGCAATATTATAAATGGACACAGTGGATTTTTTTACAACTATTCAATAGCTTTTTTAATCGTAATACTAACAAAGCCGAAAGCATTGATACCTTACTAAAAGTTTTTGAAACAGAAGGCAATAGTAACCATGTTATGCCGGGCAGTGGCTTTGCTCCCAACAGTTTTACCGCTGCTGAATGGAAAAGCTTTGACCATAAAACACAACAGGATATTATTATGCAATATCGCCTGGCTTTTTGTGGTTACGGCGAAGTAAACTGGTGCGAAGCATTGGGTACCGTATTAGCAAACGACGAAGTAATTAATGGCGTTAGCGAACGTGGTGGTTACCCTGTGGTGAAAAAGAAATTACGCCAATGGTATTTACGTATTACCGAGTATGCCGACCGTTTATTGGAAGGATTAAACAAGGTTGATTATAGCGATGCCATGAAGGAAATGCAAAGCAACTGGATTGGTAAGTCATCGGGAGCGGAGATCGAGTTTAACATTGGTAACAGCGATGAGAAGTTGAGGGTATACACTACCCGCCCCGATACCATTTTTGGTGTTGACTTTATGGTAATTGCACCGGAGCATGATATTGTAAATAAAATAACAACGGTTGAGCAACAATCGGCTGTAGAAATTTATTTAGATTATGTAAACAGCCGCAGCGAAAGAGAACGCATGGCGGAGAAAAAAATTAGCGGTGTGTTTACGGGTGCGTATGCGTTAAATCCGTTTGATGGTAAACAAATTCCTATTTGGATTAGCGAATATGTATTAGCAGGTTATGGTACCGGTGCTATTATGGCCGTGCCTTGTGGTGATGAACGTGATTTTAAATTTGCGCAACATTTTCATATACCGGTTACTAATATTATTGGCAGCCACTTTAATGGCGAGGAAGCAAATAATACCAAAGATGCTGTATTAGAAAACTCAGGTTTTTTAAATGGCATGGTAATGCGTGAAGCCATGGAAGCGGCTATTACCCGTATAGAAGCTGATGGCATTGGCACTCGCAAAAGAAATTATAAAATGCGTGATGCAGCATTTAGTCGCCAACGTTATTGGGGCGAGCCCTTCCCTATTACCTGGAACAACGGCGTAGCCAGCGCATTACCAGAAACGGAGTTGCCATTAGAATTACCACAGGTTGAAACTTACAAACCCGGACCGGAAGGTGAAGGTCCATTGGCTAATATACCCGATTGGGTAGCCCGTGAGCTGGAAACCAATACCATGCCCGGTTACGCAGGATCGTCCTGGTATTTTTTACGTTATATGGACCCACACAATACAGAAGCTTTTTGCGATAGAAAAGCATCGGATTATTGGGGACAGGTTGATTTATACATTGGTGGTACCGAGCATGCTGTTGGCCATTTATTATACAGCCGTATGTGGACCAAAGCCTTGTATGACTTAGGGCATATTGGCCACGATGAACCATTTAAAAGATTGGTGAATCAGGGTATGATACAAGGTAGCAGCAGGTTTGTGTATAGGGTTAGAGCAACCAACAAATTTGTATCGCATGGTTTAAAAGACAAGTACGATACCGATGAAATACATGTTGATGTAAACTTTGTAGATGGTATTGAACTTGACCTGAATGCTTTTAGAACATGGCGTGAAGAGTATAGCAATGCAGAATTTATTTTAGAAGACGGCAAATACATTTGTGGAACACTTACCGAAAAAATGAGTAAGCGTTTGTACAACACCGTTAACCCTGATGATTTAGTTCATAAATATGGTGCCGATACTTTCCGTATGTACGAAATGTTTTTAGGTCCGGTGGAAATGAGTAAACCATGGGATACTAAAGGCATTGAAGGTGTACACCGCTTTTTGAAAAAACTATGGCGTTTGTTTTACGACGAGTTAAAAGGCAAACAATGGAACGAAGAAAAAGCAAACGAAGCCGAGTTAAAAGTATTGCACAAAGCCATTAAACAAATTGAAGATGTAACTGAACGTTTTAGTTTTAACACCGGCGTAAGTGGCTTTATGATTGCCGTTAACGAACTGGCCGATTTAAAATGCCACAAACGTGAAGTGCTGGAGCCTATCCTTATTTTGCTTACGCCTTATGCACCACATATTGCGGCGGAGTTATGGAGTTTGTTGGGTAATACCACGTCTATTTTAGATGCGCCTTACCCTGTGTTTGAGCAAAAATATGTGACCGAAAGCTCGAAGGAATATCCCATTTCTATTAATGGTAAACTGCGTGCTACAATGGTTATTGCCTTAGATGCTGCACAACCCGATGTAGAAGCCATGGTATTAGCCAACGATGTAGTACAAAAATGGCTGGAAGGTAAAGCACCTAAAAAAATAATATTTGTAAAAGGCAAAATGATAAACGTAGTAATTTAAACTACTACTGTTTTAAAAATAAAAAGGCTGTTCGTAAGAGCAGCCTTTTGTATTATGCAGTTTTAAAGCAAGTTTTTTATTTTGTTAGTCAGCAGCAGTAATACTAATCATCGTCCCTTGCGTCGCACTCTTCAACTGTATATCGCTAATCAGCATCGTGTAATTGTCAGGTTTCCTTCATTAGCAAATTAGCACATCAGCTAATTAGCTAATTTATAAGTTTGCAATTATAGTTTCTTGAAAGCCCTTCATTTCTTCCGGCGTAAAACTAAGTTTAGCTTGTGTAAAGTTTAAGTCGTTAGCATTGTTAATAGGAATTAAGTGTACATGTGCATGTGGCACTTCAATACCTACTACACTAATACCACAACGTTTGCAATCAAAAGATTTTTCAATAGCACGGGCAATGGGTTGTCCAAATTGTAAAATCTCCGCTAAATAATCATCGGGTAAATCAAATAGTTTATCTACTTCAATTTTAGGTACTACCAATACATGTCCTGCACGTAATGGAAATACATCTAAAAACGCAATAAACTTATCGTTCTCTTTTATTTTATACGATGGAATTTCGCCGGTAATAATTTTAGTAAACACACTCATACAAAAAATTTATAGGGGTAAAGTTAGGGCAATTTGTGTAGTGAAAAGATGATATCAGTTTCTAAGCCGAGTCTCTCGCAGAGGACTCGGCGTAATAAATAGTGCTTCGTTATCACGCCGAGTCCACAGCCAACACACTGAGCTAATGGTGAGACTCGGCTTGGAAGCCTTCTCTGTCACCCAGAGCTAAACGAAGGGTTAAGCAACATAATAAAAATTCTCACCGGGTTTCGTCAGGCTCAACCTGACAATGTTCTTGTCATTTTAAAGAACATAATCTCTATTTTTATTTTTGCCTCAACCTGACAACACTGTATATACACAACAATTTCATCGTTATTAAAAATTAAATAACAATGCAAGACTTATAGTAAGGCAATAAAAAAAGGCCGGTTGTAACCGGCCTTTAAAATATTGTTGCGGTTTACTATATCGTAATATCTTCAATCTTGAATTTGATAACGCCGGCCGGTGCATTTACCTCGGCTGTTTCGCCCACTTGTTTACCTAATAAACCTTTACCAATAGGTGAGCTAACAGAAATTTTACCCAATTTTAAATCGGCTTCGTTTTCGCTTACTAACTGGTAAGTAACCTTTTTCTTGGTTTTTAAATTGGTCATGGTTACTTTGGTAAGTATAGAAACCTTACCGGTATCAATGGTGGTTTCGTCAATAATACGCACATTGGCCAAAGCTCCTTCTAATTGGGCAATTTTAGCTTCTAACAAACCTTGTGCTTCTTTGGCAGCATCGTATTCTGCGTTTTCTCTTAAATCACCTTTTTCTCTGGCTTCGGCAATAGCACGGCTGGCCGCAGGTCTGTCTACAGCTCTTAGTTTGTGCAACTCTTCTTTCATTACCTCTAGCGTCTCTTTGGTAACATATTGTATGCCACTCATAAAAAACCTCCTTTAATAAAAAATAAAAAAATAACAACGCCTCGGTGTTTTACCGAAGCGTTGCACTATTTGGTTTGTATTTGAACAAAGTTACTAAAGTAATCGGGTTTTCCAAATATTCTTAAAAACCTCACCCCAGCCCTCTCCTAAAGGAGAGGGAGCCGAGTTCTTACGATTAAAATGAGGAAGTTATTGGGAAGTGTCTTGCTCAATGCTGAATAGAATTACTGCAGTACAAGTGTGCGACGCAAGGGACGATGATAGTAGTAATGCAGTTGATTAACAAAAAAATACCTTTATTATACCCAACAACGTACTATTGAATGGCTATAATTTTTTTAAATAACACTTCGCTCATTTTAAAATGGGCTTCGTGGGTGTAACCGGCAATATGAGGTGTAACCATTACATTATGGTAAGCAGTTAACTGTTGTAGCTGGTTTGTTTCGTCGGTGGTGTATGTTTTTAAATTTTCGTTTTCTAACACATCTAATGCGGCTCCGGCAATTTTTTCCTGCGCTAATGCAGTTAATAAAGCAGCGGTATGTATTACTTTACCACGGGACGTATTGACGATGAAAGGCTTTTGTTGTAATGCATTAAAAAAATCATGGTTGGCCATGTGTTTTGTATCGGTAGTTAGTGGCACATGAAAACTTATTACCTGCGCATAACGGGCTATTTGTTCCAGATTAGCTTCTTTAATATAACCGCCGCCAAAGCCATCTTTATATTTATCGTAGGCTAAAATAGTAACATCGAAGGGCTGTAATAATTTTGCAAATGCTGCGCCTGTATTACCAAAGCCAATTATACCAATGGTTTTACCGGTTAGCTCAATACCACGGTTTTCGTCACGCAACCAAATACCTTGTTTTACCTCGGCTGTTGCACGGGAAAGGTTATTAATTACTTGTAGTAACATGCCTAATGCTTGCTCTGCTACTGCTGTACGGTTACCCTCGGGGCTATTAACACAAACAATATTTTTTGTAGTGGCATAAGGTACATCAATATTTTCCATACCACTACCTAAACGGCCTATCCATTTTAAATGAATAGCTGCATCTAATAATTTTTTATCAACTAAAATACGGGTAGTAAGCACTAAACCGGTTAGTGTATGTATATCGTTGTAAAGTTCGTCGTATGTAATTTGTGGCAAATAGGCTACATCGTAACCTTGTTTTGTTAATCCTTCGGACAAGTATGGGTGCGCATTGCCCGTAATAATCACCTTCTGTTTCAAGTTAAGTTGTTTTCATGTTAAAGGTTAAACGGGCAAAATCATCAATGCTTAGTTGTTCGGCTCGTTTATTAAAAATTTCGTCTTGTAATGTCTCGTCAGTAAATAAAGATCGGGTGGCATTACGCAAGGTTTTACGGCGTTGGTTAAAGGCTGCTTTTACTAAAACAAAAAAATGTTTTTCGCTTAACATAGCCGGTACATCCTTACGTAACGTAAGACTAATAACACCACTTTTTACTTTTGGTGGCGGGTTGAAACTGTTTTCGCTTACATCAAACAAATAATCAACTTTATAAAATGCTTGTATTAAAACACTAATAACGCCGTATACTTTTGAGCCTTCTTTTGCGGCTACACGTTGGGCCACTTCTTTTTGAAACATGCCTATTAACCAGGGCACTTGCTGCCGCCAGTCTAACACTTTAAATAATATTTGTGTGCTGATATTATAAGGAAAGTTACCTACTACAGCAAAGCTGCCGTCAAAGGGTGCATCAATATCTAAAAAGCTTTGGTTAATAATTTTATCTTTTAAGACCGGATAGGTTGATTGCAGATAAACCACTTTTTCCTCGTCCAGTTCCACCGCTTTAAAGTTAGTATCGGGTATTTCTATAAGATACTTGGTAATAGCACCACCACCCGGCCCTACTTCTAATAATTGCGTAAAAGATTTTTGCTGCAGGGCATCAATAATTTTACGACAAATATTTTCGTCCTTTAAAAAATGTTGCCCTAAAGACTTTTTCAGTGTGTACATGGGACAAAGATACTGCTAAAAAGGTCGCTTGTGAAAGCGACCTTTTTAGCAGTATAAAATATGTTGCGTAGCTGATGAATAGCGTTACTACTGTTGAACGGAGCCCTTCGACAAGCTCAGGGTAAACTGCAGGTAAAGATTAATCAGGGCGCTACAGTTGGTAACATAATTATTGCTTTACAATTTTTTCGGTAGCTACAATTTTATTATCCTTATTTACCAAACGCAGGATGTACACATTAGCTGGCAACTGTTTTATGTTAAAGGACATGGTACCGTTATTGCCCGCTACATCGGTTTTAACAAATACCATTTTTCCGCTTAGGTCAGTTATTTGTAATAATAACTTTTCCGGTACAGGGGTTGTTACATTTATTTTTAAAACATCGGTAACCGGATTAGGGAATGTGCTTATTTTAAATGCGATGGGTGCTTTGTAAACAGATACATTTTTACTATACGAAAACTTGCCATCGTAATCGTATTGTTTTACACGATAAAAATTGGTACCGGTTACAACCGATTGATCGATAAACACAAAAGGATTCTCTTTTACTATGCCAATAGATTGATACACCAGACCATCGATTGATTTTTCTACTTCGAAATAACTGTGCTTAGCGTCCACGATAGCTTGCCATTTTATTTCGGCCGTTTGATCGGTTAATAAAGTTGCGGCAATATTCAGGAACTCAACCGGTAAAGTTCTTAGTGGTACCGTTGATTTCATAATAATGAGGTCATCAATATAAAAGCCGTCATCTTCTTTAAATGTAAATGTATCACTGGGTGTACTATCTGAAGTAAATACAAAACGTATTCTTAAGGCTGTTTGTCCAATGTAATCAGAAAGGTCAAACATTTCTTTAGCCCAATCGGCCCTGATACCGGTTAGCGCAGGCTGACCATTAATGGTACTACCATCCAATGTGCCAGGCTCCTGAATAGTGTATTTACCTGCTATTGGTACCCAAGTAACGCTATCGGTTGAAACCTGTATTTGTAATTTATCATGAAAATTTTCGGCCCGGTGCTTTACCCAAAAGCTCAGGTTAGCAGCAGTGGCATTAGATAAATCTAACCTGCCTTTGTAAATCAGAATGCGGGTAGTAGCCGCCCTGTAATTTCCTCCTGGTGATTCAGTTAAAGACCTGGAACCGGAAAATCTATCGTTGGTGGTATAAGCCCAATGTTCATCAACAGGATTGTTATTTGCTGAAATCCTGTAGGTTGATACACTTCTCCAATTATCACTAAAAGTGCCTTCCATATTATCCTGAAACAATATCATTGCGGAGCTATTGGTATGATAATATTTTGTAATTGTATCGAACACTGTAACACCCTGACTCTCTATTTTCCAGGCAAACTTAATTTGCTGACCACTACTTAACGAAGCTGGTAGGGTATAATTAATACCGCCATTGTGAACATCACCATAATTAGTTAGTGTATTGGCCGCAATAGTTACGGGAGCACCTACTGTACCCATATTTTGTATTGGCACCAGTGAAACCGTAACATCGCCATTACCAATACCATAACGAGTTGCATTGAAATTTAATGTTCCTGTTTTGCTGGTTAGAATAAGATTTGAGCGATCTTGTAAATATGCATAAGTACCCGACATAATTAATAACTGTAAATTTTGGAATACCATTCCTTTACATAAATTAATTATTTGCGCTTTGGGTGGCCAGAAATTAGATGTAGTACCCCCACCGGCCCCACCCTCACCTGTAAGACCAAATATTTTTGTTTTACCATTGGTTCCAACATTCCCTTTTAACATCCAGTCCTTTACGCCGCCGGCTACTTCATACCTCAATGCCTCGTAACTATTGCCTGCCCTCATACCATTGTAAACGCCCATGGCTGAAGACAAATTAGTATAAAACTTAGTATCGTACGGGTCCATCACGTTGGCCGGCAAACTAGGTCGCCCAAAAGGAAGGGAATAATAAGGGCCATATGCGTGCTGATCGATCATAGAAACAAAACGTCGCTGGTAGGTAAAATCCCTGATAGCCTGTGTTTCTTTTTCCGAGAATGCTGATGTGCCATAATAAGTATCAGAACTTCTGTCGTTGCTTCCGCAAGAGGATGAATTACCACTAATAGGCATTCCGCAGTTAGCCCAGTCTACCCCCCAATTCCTGTTTAAATCTACACCATAATTGCTACCATTAACACTCCTGTTTTTTCTCCAACTTCCACCACCATTATTATTCACGCTATAATTATGCTCCCAACCATCAGGATTCATACATGGTACAATATATATCTGCCTATTGTCTACTAGGTTTTTTACACGAGCATCAGTTGTATAATTTTCGCAAAGGTATTGCATGAAGAAAATCATACTTGCCCCTCCTATTGCTTCACGTGCATGTTGTAAGCCAATAAACAATACTTCAGGCTCATTTATTTCGTCCACCGAAACATTATCGGATATTTTTACAGCCCAGATTTCCTGGCCGCCAGCTGTACGTTTTGCAGCAGTAGGCGTGAGGTTTATTTTAGAAGCCAAACCGGGATAAGCGGCCACCAAAGCATCGATTGCTGCCACCATTTCTGTATACCTATAATAACCGCCGAAACCTGATTTTACCTGAAAAGCGGCAGGCGTACGAATAATAGCATCGAGGGTTGACTTGGGTTGTTCAAAACCTAGTCGTCCATTCATCTTTGCTAATTCATATTGATCATTTTGTCTTTTTAAATCGGCAGCAACATCATCTACCAGTATTTCATATTTAATGCCGGATGAAATAAGTTTTGTCATTTCTCTTTGTCCCAACTCGGAAATAATACCACCATCAGGAGAGGTGGTAAAATGATCAATCTCTAACATTCCTATTATTTGTCCACGTACTGCTTCATTGTCGGAAACAAAAACTTTTACGGTACTCACTTTATTAGTTTGAGCATAGAGTGTACCGCAAGAAATAGAGATAAGATAAAAACATAATAATGCCAGCCTGAAAGTGTTCATGATGTTGGTTTTTCTATTATAGAACTAAATCTGATTGCATACTATTTTACAGTAGTAGCAATATGCAAAGGGATATTGGTTTTATTTTTCGCTTGCTTTTAAAATGATAACATAGATTATCGTTTTAAAACAATTTGATGTGTTTCGGTGTATGTACCGTTGGTTACCTGCACAAAATAAGTCCCGTTATTCCATGTAGGAGGTACATTTATTTCCATTTTATTTTTTCCGATAATAATGTGTTGAGTTTGCTTTAATACAATGGCGCCTGTAACTGCTATCACTTTTATCTCTATGGACCTGGCTTTATCATTATTATCACAAGTGATTTTTATTTTGTCTGTTACCGGATTAGGTGCCACTGTTAACCACTTGGCCTGTGTTTCAAAATCGACGACTTTTATATCACTGGTTTTGTTTTTACCTCCCGACTTACCAATTACAATACGATACCTGTTAGAACCTTGTACAGGTTTATTATCAACGAACTCATAACTTGTTTGGTTATTAGTTTTTTTACCGGGCACAAAAGCCAACTCTTGCCATTTTATTCCATCTTCACTTCTCTCAACCGAATAACCGAAGAATTGTAAATCGTCCTCTCCTATAGCTGTCCAATCTAATACCACAGCATTAGTGCCTTGTTTTTTTGCATTAAAGGTTAAAAGATAGGTTGGTAACGGCGCATTATCTACTACTACTAAATAATCTTCCACCTCCCCATTGTTATAATAGCCTGTAGGATTATTAACAGAAATACCATTACTGCTGGATGTAAGGCGTAAACGTAAATGCGTATTCGTACCCGGCACTAATGAAGGATCCATAGTAATGCCAAGCCAGTATATCCATTGTGCTTGTGTAGTTGGTAATGAAGGGAATACTATTGTTCTACCTTCGGATGGATCAAAAACACCATTATTGTTAAAATCGACCCAGGCAACTAATGTAGCATCACTTCCGGTATTGTTAAATATCCTTACTTCAAAAGCAAAATTGGGGTTACCTGGTGATAAAATGGGTACGCCGTATGGCAAGCCATCATCATAATCGTCATCATAAGTGGTAAGTCCTCTTTTTAACCATTCTACATTTATTTCGTCGCCAATTTTCAGCAAACTCCTATTGGTGCCAGTATCGTGAACAGCAGGAGAAAGAATAGGGTCAGCACCTTCATAAGACAAAGGAGCGTCTCCAAAATCTAAAAAAGGACGAAAAGCTTCGGCAGCATCTCCTAAACTGGGAATAGCCGGCGTGTACATAGGAGAAGAAGTAATACTATATTTTGTACCAATAGTACCGTTTAAATTATATCGGGCAATATATGGAGCAGTTGGAGAAAATGCATAGGTTTGATAAACACGGCTATCCCAACCAACGGCAACCTGACCCGGTACATAACCGGATGCACCACTGCTAGAAATTGGTCCATAAGTGTTATCCACCGCACCGGTCATTAAGTTGTAATGATATATATAACTACCGCTTGTTGATCCATTAAAATCGTATAAAATACCATCCACTATACCAAAATCTGCCCAATCATGAATATTTGTTGCAGAGACGCCATTATCCGCTAATGCGCCATAAACCTGAGACGCCTGACCAACAACATTGCCAGAGCCATCAAAGTTTATTTTCCATACACAGGATTTTCTATTGGCAGCGTAACTACTGCCGCCTGACGTGCCGGTATATCCTTCAATACCTAAATAAAGAGAACCATTGTAAAAGGCTGCTGCACCAGATGTAACTCCTTCTTCGTAAGTTGAAACGCCAATGTTTCTAACATCACTAACTACAGTACTGATTGTTCCTGTATTTACGTCATACTTCCTAAGGGTTCTTTCATTTCTATCGGCTGTACTATTAGCCATTAGGCTATAAGTGTAATAGATAATCCGATTATATGGATCGTATGCGGTTGAGTTAATATTTGTATGCCCTGGATCGGTAAATAAAGGTTTTGATTGTCCGTTTTCGGGATTAGTAACATATACCGTATTACCTAAAACGGTTAATACATGTTGTGCCTGGCCAGTGAATGGCCTTGATACTGCATAATAATTAGTAGGAAAGCTACCTGTTACGCAAGCTGATATATCAGATAAATAAATATCACGATCTGCTTCATCCGTTCCCCTGCTTATTACTGTAACTGTAATTGTTTTTACATTTCCGCCGACTCTTACAGTTGCAGTACCGCGATTACTTGTATAATCCATTTTATTGTTATTGGCCGTGATTGTACATGTAGTAGTGCCGCTTCCTACTTGACTCAAACGTGTAGAAGAATAAAAGTTAACGGCTACTACCTGCGCTACGTTTGCAGCATTCACAGCCGTTATTCGGTAAGACGCATTGTTTTCAATATCGTATAATGTAAATCGAGCATCAGCAACCTCATTTTCAAAATCAATTGAGAAATTTGTGTTATTAGTAGTCGGTATTATACGCACATCAGCCCCAGTGTAGTTTATTCCATCGAATGTTGCCTCACCTGTATGAGTAGTCACCTCACCTCCTAAAGTAAAGCTATTGTCAAAAGCTAGGTTAACGGTATTAGTACCCAATGAAAATCGTTGGTTATATGCTGATACTGTACCACTATAATAGTCAGTGTATCTATTGCCTGTTGATGGTAAAAAGTCTAAATGGTCCCAATTGGTTTGGGCACGGGTGTAACCGGTACCACATTGAGCGTAGGTAGAAATGTTAATACTAAAACACAAAAGTGTTAACAGCATTAACCTAGGTGCGAGGCAGCTTTTCATAAAAAATTGTTTAACATAATCCGCATGGTGGCAGGCAGATTATGTATGGATATTAGATTTTGAATTCGGGCATAATGTTATACCATGTTTACAGCTCTTGCAAGAAAGTAATTAACATTTATTTCATTTTTAGGTAAAAACTCGTAGGTATGAATAGTAAGTTTACTTTATTTGGCCAAATAGCTACTACAGCACAAAATCGTTACTTTTACCAAATTATAAAGCAGACAACATGAGCAATCAGCATAAACCGGTTATTGGCATTAGCTGTGGAGATATTAACGGCATTGGATTAGAACTGATTATTAAAACGTTTTCGGATAACCGAATACTGGAGCATTGTACGCCGGTTTTATTTGGATCGAATAAGGTGCTTAACTTTTATAAAAAGGCTTTTCCTGAATTGCACCTGAACTACCAACATTTTAAAGACTTTGAACGCATTAGCCCCAAACAGCTTAATATATTTAATTGCTGGGACGAGGATGTGAATATAACACCCGGTCAACTTACCGATGATGGCGGCAAGTATGCTGTACTGTCTTTACAAGCTGCTGTACAAGCATTAAAAGACAGGCATATTGACGGATTGGTTACTGCACCTATTCATAAAAAGAATACTTACGGCGAAAATTTTCAATTTACCGGACATACCCCATTTTTAAAAGCCAGCTTTAATGCAGATGATGTGGTGATGATGTTGTATGCCGAGCAATTTAGGGTGGCACTGGTTACCGAACATGTACCAGTGGCTGAGGTTGCTACACATATAACCCAAAAGAGTATTGTAAAAAAACTGGTTTTATTAAACGAAAGCCTGAAGAGAGACTTTTTAATTAATACACCACGCATTGCTGTACTGGGCTTAAACCCGCATGCCGGTGACGAGGGATTAATTGGTAAAGAAGAAGAAAACATTATTAAACCTGCGATTAAAGAAGCTAAGAATAAAAATATTTTAGCAGTTGGCCCATATAGTGCCGATGCCTTTTTTGCCCGTGGCTACCACCATCAGTTTGATGCGGTACTGGCTATGTACCACGATCAGGGATTAATTCCGTTTAAATCGTTGGCCGCCGGCGATGGTGTTAACTATACGGTGGGTTTGCCTATTGTACGCACCTCTCCTGACCATGGTGTGGCTTTTGATATTGCCGGTAAAGGAACGGCCGATGCGGCATCGTTTACCAATGCTGTTTTTGAATGTATTGACTTACTTAACCGCCGAAACGAATACAGCGATCAAAGAAGCAACCCCATAAAAAGACTGAACCCGGAAATGTTTGCCCGAATGGAGGACGAAAGGATTGAGGAGTAGCATTTAGGAATAAAGGTTAAAGGTATAAGGTTGAAGGGAAAAGGTTTAAGGTAAAAGGTTGAAGGGAATTCAGTTTCATCATTTAATTAGCATATACACATTACTGATACGATTTAATGCGCCAGGGATAGGAGCAAGTACCCCGCAAAGACGGCTTTGGCAGGGTGGCTTTGTGTGCCGGCCAAAGACGGATGCGGAGTACTGCGGATAGCCCGCCCGGGCGCCATAATAAAAAAACTTACTTATTTGGCCTGATGCTTGTTGCTACAACGCCAAATAACGGGTGTTTAAAAATTTCATATTCCGATTAAAAGAATTTAACTTTAAATACCCGATATCCTGAATGCCAGCATAGGTTTTACTTTAACTTGAAATTGAATAGTATGAGAGGCGTAAATAGTGTAACGTTAATTGGCAATCTTGGTAAGGATCCGGATGTGCAGTTATTGGAAGGTAATATTGCAGTAGCAAAGTTTCCGTTGGCTACAACAGAAACGTTTAAAGACAGATCGGGCAAGTTGGTATCGCAAACGGAATGGCATACGGTTGTACTGTGGCGTGGACTGGCTGAGCTGGCACAAAAGTACCTGCACAAAAGTAGTCTGGTTTATATTGAAGGCCGCTTGCGTACCCGTAGCTGGGACGATAAGGATGGTAACCGCAAGTTTGCTACCGAAATTGTTGGCGATAACCTGATTATGCTGGATAAGCGCAATGATTATCCGGGTGGCGGCAGCCATACAGATGGTGAAAACGGTGGCGAAACAACGCATGATGCCCCAACGGATACACCACCTGATGATTTGCAATTTTAGGATGCGCTATAAACAACTTATTTTTGCCGGCAATGGCTTTTTACAGCCGGAAGTAAAAATGTAAAAGCTATATTATTGTACCAAAACCTATTTTCTTGGAAACCCATTCGGTTATAAATTTTTTACCTGATTCTTTGTTATACGTTTTGTTGGCTGTGGAAGCCCAAACGCCCATACTATTAATTGTATTGGGCTTTTTGCTGTTATTAAGTTTTGTTATTTCGGGGGCAGATGTGGCGTTGTTTTCGTTAAACAACAAAGACATTAATATGCTTAAAACAAAGCAACATAATGCGGCTAAAAAAATAATTACGTTGTTAGAAGAGCCCAAAGAAGTGTTTGCTTCTTTATTACTGGCCAGCACGTTTACCAATATTTGTATTATTATTATTTCCAACTTTTTTATTACGGAGTATATTGATTTAAGCCACCTGCACACCGGCTTTGCTTTGTTTATAAAGGTGTTGGCTATATCGTTTGTTATACTTTTTTTATGCGAAATACTACCCAAAGTATGGGCTACACAAAGCAACCTGCGTTTTGCTTATGGCGCCGTAGGTGTGGTAGAGGTAATACATTTATTATTGGGCCGTATAAGTAGCTGGTTGGTAAGGGTAGCTATGCAGGTAGGCAAACGTATGGGTACTAATAAACTGGATGCGGCTAGTATTAGAGAGTTGGATGATGCAATTGATATAAAAAGCGAAGAGGAGGCTAACCAGGAAGAAAAAAACATTATGAAGGGTATAGTAAAGTTTGGCACTATATCCGTTAAGCAAATAATGAAAAGCCGGCTGGATATTAACGGCATTGAATACAATACCCCACTGCCGGAATTGCTTAAAAAAATTGAAGAATTACATTACTCACGTTTGCCGGTGTACAAAGACAGTATGGATAATATTGTTGGCGTATTAAACACAAAAGATATTATTCCGTTTTTATACGCAGCCGACGATGCTGATTGGCGTCCGGTTATTCGTCAGCCGTTTTTTGTGCCTGAGTCAAAACTGATTGAAGATTTATTAATAGACCTGCAAAATAAAAGACTACATTTTGCAGTTGTAGTAGATGAGTTTGGCGGCACCAGCGGCATTGTTACCATGGAAGATATTATGGAGGAAGTGATTGGCGAAATACGTGACGAATTTGACGACGACGAAAATGCACCGGTAAAAATTGATGACAACACGTACATTTTTGAAGGCAAAACCATGATACACGATATGTGTAAAGCAATGCAAATACCTGTAAGCACTTTTGATAAAGTACGTGGCGAAAGTGAATCGCTGGCAGGCATGGTGTTAGAAATTGCAGGCGCTTTTCCGGCCATTAATGAAGAAATAACCGTTGGCGATTTTACCTTTATTGTACTGGAAGCGGCCACCAACCGCATTAAACAAGTTAAAGTAATTATTAAAAGATCTATAGCATAATATGCCCCTTACAAACCGGCTACTCCCCTCATCAACCTGGCCCGCATTATTTATTTGTTTATTAGTTAGCTTGTTGGCAGTGGCTTGCAACAGCCCTTATACCTTTAAGAAAAAAGGATATTTTAAAATAACATTTCCTGAAAAAAGTTATCGTTTGTTTGACCAACCCGGTTACCCTTATACTTTTGAATACCCAACCTACGCAACGGTGGTAAAAGACACTACTTTTTTTGAAACCAAGGCCGGCGACTGGTGGATTAATATTGATATTCCTACTTTTGATGGCCGCATATATGTAAGTTATAAAACGGTAAACGCCAACAATTTTGATTCGCTTATACAAGATGGTTTTAAAATGGCTTACCGCAAACACACCGAAATTTCAAGCGGTATTGTTGACAGTTTAATATCTACTCCCAATGGCGTGGAGGGTATGTATTTTAACCTTAGCGGCAATACGGCTACAGCCAACCAGTTTTTTTTAACCGATAGTACAAAACATTTTTTACGTGGTGCTTTGTATTTTAATGCATCGCCAAATTCGGATTCGCTGGAGATTGTAAACAATTTTTTAAAGCAGGACTTAAAACATTTGATTAATACGCTTAAGTGGCGATAGTTTTTTTATGTAGTCGGCTGCATTACTACTATCATCGTCCCTTGCGTCGCACTCTTGTGCTGTAGTAATGCTATTGAGCATTGTGGTAAAGCAAACTTTTTATTATAGCTACTTGCTACAGAGGATGTATTCAAGACTATAAACGACTACATGTAAAGTATAAGGCAGATCTAATCTTAAAACACCAAGAGGTATACAAACCAAAACTAGCATGGCTCTTCATAAATTTTTACTCTTAACAGTATTATCCATATTATTGTCGTCTTGCAATGATGAAGGTAAACTAGTTGAAGAAAAAATAATAAAAGAGTTTAGAAATCAGGAGAACACATTAGATAGCATTATTCATTTTGTATCCAAAAAATATTATCAAATTGTTAATAATGAAGGATATAATCGAATACAATTTGTATTAGGACAAAGTACTTACAAAAAAGGCAATATTATATCTGACACTGCCATTACAAACCTTATTACCCATGGTAATATTATCTCTATCGATTTTGAGAAATCCTCACAATGTTTAGATAAAATTGAGTACGATTTAGTTAGATTTAAAATCAAAAACAAAGGGATTAACGTTCAGTACTATTATGTTTATGAATACTGCCCCCTGCCACCAAGTGATAAAGTAGTTAATGGTGCTAACTTCAAGTCTATACTATTAGGAAGAAATTGGTTTTTAGAAATAGAAAAAAGTTAATTACTAACTAATGTAAACAAAAACAGTAGATTGAAGAAACTATATGCTCCTATTGTTAACGAGCCCAATGCTGAATAGCGAACAGAAAGATGAAGAGTGCGACGCAACAAAAGATGATAGTAGTAATGCAGATGACTACATAAAAAACCTTAACTCTTTATTACTTATTACTCATAACTAGTATTGATAAACAAATTTTATATTGCATGTAAATAAGCCATGAACCATTAACCCCTACCAACATGAAAACCTTGTTATTGTTTTTAACTATTTGCACATTAATGACTGCCTGTAAAAAAAGCAGTGCAAATGATGATAAAGAAATGCCGGTAATTGTATTAACCGCCCCCGTAAACAATAGCACTGTAACAGCAGGCAGTATTGTAAATATTACCGGTAATGTAACCGATAATAAAAATATTTACATGATACATGTACATATATCCGACTTAACAAGCGGCAGGCTGTTAATAGATATTCACCGTTACCCCAATAGTACCAGTTATAATGTAGCAGAAAGTTTTACAGCAGTGGCAGGTATTACTTATCAGGTGCAAGTAAGGGCCAGAGATAATGCCGCCAATGAAACCGTAGTTACCCATAACGTTACCGTTAATTAGGCAATCAGGTTTTGCAAAGCAGTTACCTGTTGTACATATACTTTCCCTTGTTTAATTTCAATATGGCCTTCGCTTTTAAAATCGCTTAAGGTACGTATTAGTGATTCTGTTGCTGTACCAATGTAACGGGCCAGGTCATCTCTGGAAATATCAATAGGGTTAGCTTCGGTACCCGTGTTATATTTTTTATGCAGCTCAACCAAACCTAAGGCCACTCTTTTACGCAATGAGCCGTAAGCAAGGTTTACCAAACGCTCTTCTTTTTCCTTCATACGTTGGCTCATCATGGCAATAAAACTGGTAGCCAATCGCATATCCTCTTTTATCATACTCACAATATCTTCCCTCGGTATTAACAGTAGCTCTGCATCTTCTAAAACGGTGGCCGTATCTTCATAAGCTTTCTCCTCAACCACTGCATTAAAGCCAATAAAATCACCCGTTACTAAAATATCGGTAATATACTCTTTACCATCCTCATTAATCTTACTGCATTTTACTTTACCACTTAATATGTAATACAAGTATCGGGGGTGGCGCCCTTCCTGGTAAATCACTTGTTTTTTACCAATATTTTCCGAACTGTATTTTTCTGATAACGATAAAAACCTTCCGTTCTCTTTGGCATCTCTAACAAACTGCGACACACCTTCGCCTGTTGGCGAGTAGCGGGATTTGTAAACATCTTCTCTTTTTAAACGTACCTCAATGGCGTTTAATAATTCAATATCATCAAAAGGTTTTGTCAGGTAATCATCAGCACCCATTTCCATACCTTTTCTAAAATCAGCTCTTTCGCTCTTGGCCGTTAAAAATAAAAAGGGAATATGCGATGTTTCTACATTACGTCTTAATAAATGTAATACACCATAACCATCCAGTACCGGCATCATAATATCACACACAATTAAATCGGGCTTTTCTTTAATAGCCATATCCACCCCTTTTTTACCATCTTCGGCAACAAGGGTTTTATACCCTGCCAAACTTAAAATTTCGGCAGTGTTATCCCGTAAATCTGCATTATCATCAATAACCAAAATAGACTTCATACTATGTACTTTTTAATGCTTAGGTATAACTATTGTAACTGTAGTGCCTTCATCTAGTTTGCTTTGCAAATGTACCGAACCTCCCATTATTTCCATATACCGCTGTACAATATGCAAACCCAATCCGGTACCTTGAATATTTTGCGCATTACCGGCTCTGTAAAAACTGCCAAATAAATATTGCTGGTCATGGTCGCTAATACCAATGCCCCTATCTTTTACAGCCACCTGGCATTTATTTCCTTCACTGCTTACCGTTATGTTTACCGCACTATCTGTTGGCGAAAACTTAATAGCATTACTTAATAAATTTATCAATACATTTTTCAACAATCTCTTGTCAGCATGTAGCGCAACGCCTTCGGCTCCCGTAAGTATTATCTGTTGTCCTTGTTTCACCATTACCTGCATTTCTTCAATGGTTTCCTTTAACAGATCTTGTAATAAAAAATCTTGTTTACTACTTATTACTTTTCCTTCATCTAATCTACCCAACGATAAAAAATCCTCTAAAATATCGTTCAGGTGTTTTACAGATGTTTTTATTTTATCCAGGTGTTTATTTCGCTTGTCCTGATCTTCGGTTTGTGTGTACTTTGAAGCCAGCGAAGCAGAAGACAATACCGTGCTTAATGGTGTTTTAAACTCATGCGAAGCCATAGATACAAAGCGGCTTTTCATTTCGCTTAATTCTTTTTCTTTTACCAAGGCTTCCTGTAATTCTTTTTCCGATTGCTCCAGTTGCTCCAACGCCTGTTTTAATACAGTTGTACGTTCTTCTACCTTGTGTTCCAGCTCTGTATTTAGTAACCTTATTTCTTTACCAATCTTCTCTAGTTCATCCTTTTGTTTAAAAATATTCTTTTCGGTTTCTTTGCGCAGGGTTATATCTACAATAAAAGCAATTACATAGGTTTCATTTTTTTCCTTGTAATAACTCAAACTTACTTCCACCGGAAACTCCGCTCCCCCTTTTTTCATGGCATATAAATCACGTCCCGAACCCATTGTTCTATTAGAAGGGCTTTTATGAAATTCGGCTCTTAATCCGGCATGCATTGCTTGTTTACGCATGGGCAGCAACTTGTCAACAGTTTGCCCTTCTAGTTCCTCTTTAGTGTAATTAAACATTCTTTCTGCCGCAGGATTAACCAATATAATATTACCACTCGCATTGGTTACAAAAATACCTTCGGTGGCATTTTCAAATAACGACGTCATGTGGATACGTTCAAAATCCAGATGCTGTTGTAATTGTTTTAAGTAAAAAACCAACGCAACCGCAAATACTACTAATAAAACAGAAAAAATATTCTCGGTAAGAATTTTTATCGTGCTGGTAGATCTGTTTAGAAACAGCACCGTAAAAGTCATAACAACAAGGCCGGCAAAAGCTACCAAAAAAGTACTGGAACGGCCCTTGATAAATGTGGTAAAAAAAATGGCAATTAGTAAACCACCTACCATTACCTCGTAGGTTTTTAAAACAAAACTAAAAAGCAAAGTGAGTAGTAATATGGCCGCAGCATATATTGCCGCTTGCTTGCTGCTTATTTGTGGCATCCTTTTCCTGCTGTTTAAGGTGGCGAAGGTACTTAATACCTTGTATAAATATTTAGCCTCTGGCTTTTTACAAGTCAATAACCGCCTATTAATCAAACATTTTCCACAGTATTCAATCAGTTATCATAGCTCAAATCCTTAAAAACTGACAATAATCATGCTTTGAACACTTTAATCTCATTCATTTACCGGCCCACGCAAAATAGATTTGTTCTGTTAAATAACAACAAATGACATCATCTGGCAAAGAAGAAAATTTTAAACCGAAAGGCGCTATTGCGTTTCTTTTATTGCTACTGTTACTCACTGTTGTGTACTGGTTTGGGTTACGTTATTTAATGCACCATCAATCTTTGTAAACGTTATTATATGCTTTTTTTTGATAAACTAGAAAAAACAACCCTTGGTATTGTACTTAGCATCGTACTGCTCTTTGTGTTTTCGGTTATATATGCGCAAAACAAATACAGCAACAACACTTCGCAAAGCATGGCGTTTAATACAACTTTTAATACCGCCAGCATTGACACCTTAAACCCTACCAATTACAGGGTATTTGCCGTAGCCAATAACGAACAATTACAACCATCGCAAGTACAAGTACCGGCTGGCAGCAAGGTTGATTTTTATGTAACCTCCAACGATGTTTCGCATGAGTTTAATATAGCAGGCAAAAATGTGCAGTTAACTGCAACACATGGCACCATTAATAAAGCATCGGTAACATTTGACAAACCGGGTGTATATAAAATTATTTGTAGCGACAGTAACAATAGTACAAAGCCTAATGTACAAGCCGAAATAATTGTTCAACAACCGCAATAAATAAACTAACAACAACTTAACCAACCCTGCCGGGTTTATATGCAAGTAAGTAAGTCATTTAAAAGTTTTTCCATTTTAAACCTGGCCATAATTATTGGCCTGTTTGCATTTGGTTTAGGCTATGGCTTGCTGCAAACATTTTACAAAGCCGGTGTATTAACTAATAACACAGGTAGGTTCCTGCAATCCGTTGCCATACATGAACTGCTAAATGCCTTTATAATAACAACCTTCTTTTTTGTTGTATTTGGACAAACCATTATTACATTTTATTACAAAAAAGAGCCTGCAAAAAAACAAATGTGGGGCAGTTTTATATTCATGGCTGTAGGATTTATATTACTTACTACATCCATTTTTTTTGCAAATAATGCTCCTAACCAAACGCATCATCCGCTTTCCAATTCACATCCATTATTTTATATAGGCAGTTCGCTTTTCATCATTGGCTCCTGGATACCTGTATTAAGTTGGTTTAAACAATGGCGTAATTATAAAAGCCGAAACCTATTGCAACAAACGCCATTAGCAGTTTTGGGTGTACTCATTAATGGTATTATCTGGCTTACCGGCACAGTAGGTTTTGTATTGTACAACCTATTTGCTTTAATAACAGATGGCACATCCGGCGTCATTACCAATCTATCCATTACAACTTTAGCATACTTTAGCCATACGTTGGTTTATGTATGGTTGGTTCCTGTATTCATAATTTTTTATACCATATTACCTGCTGTTGCCGGCGGTAAATTATATTCAGATTTTACAGGACGCATACTATTTTTCTCGCTACTGCTCATTTCCTTTCCATTAGGTATATACCAAATTAATCAACAGCCTGAAACTGGACAAACTGTTAGTTTTTTATCAGATTGGTACAACTACGGCATTATTATTATTGCCGGCGTTACGGCTTATATATTGGCAGCATCTATGGAATATGCCGGCAAAAAAAATGGTGCATCAAAAGGATTGTTTAGTTGGTTAGAGCGGCTTCCTTATTTTGATGAAACAAAATATTTATTCGTTTATTTTATTAGTGCTTTAGCCTTATTTATAGTTGGCGGACTTGCCGTTTTTATTGGCCTTATACAAGGCTGGAACAACACTAACTATAACACCACTTGGCAATCGGCAAATTTGCATTTAATTATTGGCGGACCCGTTTTTCTAAGTATTGCGGGCATTAGTTTATACTTATACAGTAAACTGAGTGGCAAAAAAATCATCTGGCCTAAACTTAATATTACAGTGCCTTATCTATGGGTAATGGGCATGATAATTTTTTCGTTTGGTTTTAGCTGGGGCGGATTACTTGGCTTACCAAGTGGCGTTAACACCGGCATAAATTACCTTAATCCAGATAGCGAACGCTTCCGATCTGATTGGGTACAAAGCACCACACTGGCATTATTGGGCGGGCTAATTATGTTTATAGCCGGCTTAATATTTATTGTTATTTTCTTTGGTACAATGCTGCGCAAACCAACTGAAAATGCCGTGTTGGATATACCCGTTGCAGCCTCACTTCAAACTAAAAAAAGTTTGCCTTTACTGGAGAAACCAAAATCATGGTTGGTTGCTATAACACTTTTAATAACTACTGTTTATTTACCACCACTTTTAAACAAAAAAAATTATCAGTCTATACCTATTGTAACTAACAATACTATACCAGTTATTAAACCGGCCAAACAACAATCACAACACCAACCATTATCTATTACAAAAGACTATGGCTTACTGTTAGCATTTTTAGCTTCGGTAGGCATCTTTATTTTAATATTATTATTCTGTGTTCAAGCAAGTGGTTTACAAAGAAAACTACGAACACAAAAATCTTCCTTTCCTGGATAAGGGGGCGTTGAGTCCCTTTTCAATGTCCGCCCCTGATTCTTCAGGGGCGTCTTTTTTTTTATGTTATCATCGTCCCTCCCTTGATGGGGCTTTACTTGCGTCGCACTCTTGTGCACCTGTAACATTACTCACCATTGTGCAAGGTGCACCCCGACTTGTCGGCAGTACGTTCGGTTCGCTAATCATCATCGTGTTATGTGTAGTATTTTTTATTGTTGGTTGTAGTTACAAATTAATAGCCCGTGGCTTTAGCCACGGGAACAGGAACACCACCAGCATTGGCTTTAGCCAAATTAAAAAGCTACTTTATTGAACATCGTTTTATTATTTGGCTAAAGCCAAGCCTTAATTCACTATAAACCTCCAGCTAAAGCTGGAGGCTATTATACTATTGCCAAACACAATCCCGACTGTTATAATTCAGTTTTAAATTTAAAAACACATATGTCATTTGCCTAAAGTTGTAATATGGTACAATGCCCAAAAGCATTAACTAGCACTCCGATTAAAATACGGAGTACTGCATTTTGGCCAATAGCATTACTGCAGCACAAGAGTGCGACGCAAGGGACGATGATCAGGGAACTGCAGCTGGGTACATAAAAAAACTTATCCCACATAGGAATATAATTAGTTAAGTAGTTCTCGTTTATCTTTGCGGCATGCATGTAGATATTTTAACAGTATTACCTGAGTTATTGCAAAGTCCGTTTGAGCACAGTATAATGAAACGTGCACAGGAAAAAGGTTTATTAAAAGTGCAGGTGCACCAGTTACGCAAATGGGCGGTTAATGAGTATGGTATGGTGGACGATTACCAATACGGCGGTGGTGCCGGCATGGTAATTATGTGTGAGCCATTGGCAAAAGCTATTGAAGAATTAAGCAAGGACAGGAAGTACGACGAAATAATTTACATGACGCCTGATGGCGAAAGATTGAATCAGAAAATTGCAAACGGCTTATCGTTAAAAGAAAATATTTTAATTATTTGCGGTCATTATAAAGGCATTGATGACAGGATTAGAGAACATTATGTAACCAGAGAAATATCAATTGGCGATTATGTTTTGAGTGGTGGTGAATTAGCTGCTGCCGTTGTAGTAGATACCATTGGCCGTTTAATTCCCGGTGTGTTAAATGATGAAACATCGGCATTGTTTGATTCCTTTCAAGACGACTTATTAGCACCACCGGTGTACACACGCCCCGTTGAATACAATGGCTGGAAAGTGCCTGATATTTTAATGAGCGGCGATCATAAAAAAATAGCCGACTGGCGTCATGAGCAATCTATAAACCGCACTAAAGAACGCCGGCCGGATATATTGAAAGATTAATTGCTACTAATAATAAACTCGTCTTACCGCATTTCTTTTTTGCCCCGGAAATGTGTACCCTACTTTTAATTGAAAAGTAAAAAAAGCATCGTTGTCCGATGGATCGCCACGTTGTGCATTAGCACCGGGCTTGTAACCGTTTTGCATGGGCACCGAACGGTTGGACAATTGTCTGGCTATGTTAGCTTGTGCCGGAGGTAAATTTTTATTAAACACTTCGGGGTTAATATACGTACCGCTTACATCATCTAAATAATCGGTAAATAAAATACGGTGTAAAAACTCGGCACGTACAAACAAATTGGTGTTAACCTCGTACCGCAAACCAATACCAACAGGCACATTAAACTGTGTAAGTTTATATGGCTTTTTATCGGGGTAATCTGCAAAGCCCTGCCCTTCGGTACGCAGGGGTTGTAAATCGTACCAACGACCATTTAATTTTGCCTGCGGATTAAAACTATACACACCTATACCACCAACAATGTATGGCGATAAAAACGGGGCTTTATCTTCATCGTAATGTTTAAAAAATAAAGGGTGTAATTCAAAGGCTAGCTGTAAGTCACGGATATTGCTTTTAAAACTGAGGTTACGTTCATAGCGGCCTTTTGTACTGCCCGAAAAATCTTGTAAAATACTATCGTATGCATGCACCGTACCCAAGGTTGCTTCCAACCTTATGGCCAGCCATTCTTTATAAATAGCTGCGGCATAAATACTAACACTTGGTTTACTTGTTTTAGCAGTGTAATCTTTTAAAAAGCCTTTACCTTTTCCTTTACGGCCGCCTAAATCGGTAAAGCTGTTCATAACACCTACCGATGCGCCGGCTTCAATAACTACATCGTTACTGTAATGTTTTGCATCACGAAAATAATACTGAGATAATGCCTGATTGGCGTTGACACAAATACATACAATACCCAATCCCCATTTGGTTGTTTTTTGCATAGTTAGCTGTGTTTAAATTAAACCTTGGCTTAGGGGGAAGTGTAAGATGGTGCTGGTGTACACAGAAATTGTCTATGCTAAATATAACAAATAACGGGGCTACAAAAAATTAATTGTAAAATGTGAATAAGTAGTATTAAAATTATTAATACGATTAACGAGAAAGAAAATTGGCTTTATAAAACAAACATATATCTACCAAACCACAGTCGTTACATTTAGGGTTACGTGCCAAACAAATATAACGGCCATGTAGTATAAGCCAGTGGTGTGCTTTATGTACTAACGCTTTGGGTATATGTTTTATTAATTCTTTTTCAACAGCCAATGGCGTGGTAGCCGTTTTGTTCACCAAACCCAAACGATGGCTTACCCGGTACACATGTGTATCCACCGCCATGTTGGGTTGCTGATCAATTACTGATGTAATAACATTGGCTGTTTTACGACCTACACCCGGCAGTTCAATCAATTCATCCACCGTCATAGGAATTTGTCCGTTAAACTGGTTAACCACTTTTTGGGCCATGCCAATTAAATGTTTGGTTTTATTATTAGGGTATGATATACTTTTTATGTACGGAAACAACGTATCAAAATCAGTTTTGCTTAACGCGTATACATCGGGGTATTTTTCAAAAATTGCCGGCGTGGTAAGGTTTACCCGTTTATCGGTACACTGTGCTGATAAAATAACCGCTACCAATAACTGGTACGGATTATCATACACCAGTTCCGTTTCGGCCTCGGGTGCAAACTCCTGAAAATAATTAATAACGGTAGCATAACGTTCTTTGCGGGTCATGTTGCAAAGTAAATGTTTTTTATAGTTGATAGTTCATGGTAGGTAGTTAATGGTTCATGGGTGGGGTCTAAATACTTTATACTAAAATCTACATACTAATTGGGGGCTGTGGGCTGTAGTAACTCCGGTCAGCAGCAGTTCCCGCTTTCCGCTGTACCCCGGTCTTAAAACCGGGGTGCCGCTGCAATCGGGCAGCCTTTCATCGGTAAAATATAACCGGGCATTGAGTTAAAAAGCAATATGGTAGAATCTTACACAGATTTTAATTTTTGGTGAACTTTTGTATATTTATGAGTTGGCGTTAAACGCAGAACGATACACTTATAAATTTAAAATTTATCAAACACATATTTATTATGTTGACTAAATATTTTTTTACGGCTATTCTATTATTCACTATTGTAACATTTGGACATAGCCAGACATCCGAACACCTTACATTCAAAAGCGTTCCAATAGACGGAACACTAAATGAGTATGTTTCAAAAATGAAAAAAAGTGGGTTTACTCATGTAAGTACTGAAGATGGAACGGCAATATTAAATGGCGATTTCGCAGGATACAAAGACTGCCATGTTGGAGTATCAACACTCAAACAAAAAGATTTAGTCCATAAAATAGCGGTCATTTTTCCCAAAAAAGATACATGGTCAACACTTTATGGCAACTACTTTGATTTAAAAAAAATGTTAACCGAGAAATATGGTGCGCCTTCAGAAGTTGTAGAAAAATTTGACGGTTATTCAGAACCGAAAGAGGATGATAGTAAAATGTATCAAGTCAAATTTGACAACTGTAAATATTATGCAATTTGGGAAACAGACAAAGGCGACATTCAATTATCAATTGCCCACAATAGCGTAACAAGCTGTTTTGTTACGTTAGCTTATTTTGACAAAATAAACGGCAACATAGTTAAATCAAGCGCAAAAGACGACTTATAAAGTAATGGTGTTATTAACAATGTTCTAAAATCAACCACCTATTGATCTTGCGTATAGACACCTGTAACAGAGCATAAAAACCTGCAGTATTTGGCTTAAAAACTGCCTAATAATAATAATTTGTTGGTGATTCATCACACTGCTCTTCACGCAACACTACAAAGACACAATTTAAAAAAACTATGAAGGCATTATTTATATTTTTATTAGTCTGTGTAGTAAATAAATTTTGTGCGGCACAGGAATGCTGGAGTCTAGATCATGGATGGATACCTTGTTCCATAACGGATACATTAACTGAGAAATCGACAGGTAATTACTACGCTGTTGTTCGCTCAGAAAACTGTATTAAAGCATATGATCAAAACCAAAAGCTTTTGTGGCAAACTAATCCATGGGAGAACAATCGGCTATCAAAAATGCATGGACAAAGATGGGACGGTTACTTAAATCCTGACTCAATTTCTATTCGCACGATAGATTTCCCAAAAACCGAATACATGGGTGGCAAAAAATCGATTATTGTCTATTTTAGTGACCGGATTGTAGGGTCATTAGACAAGAAAACGGGGAGGTTTAGTATTATGGGAGAAAACTGACAACTCTATGCTTATTAAAAATCACACTAGCAAATTAAACCCATGAGCATAATAAATAGAATATTTCGTAGAAATATGGTTGACTGCCCAAGATGTTTGGGTAAAGGGCATGTAGACTTAGAGGATATTAAAAGATTGAAAAAGGAATTATTTTGGGTTCCGGGAAAATGCGCCTACTGTAATGGAATTGGTAAAGTACCGCCTGATAGAATTGAAAAAGTAAGTGTTGACTTTGAATATTTGACTACAGATTTATCTTCATTGGAAAGACATAAGGTTATTAACGCAAATGAACAGGCACTTCAAAGAGCCAATCAACAGAAACAAGCCGTTCAGGAATTTATTAATGAAATTGTACACCAATATTTCATTGAAAACAAAGAGCCGAATGATATAGTAAACTATATATTTGAAAAGCAGAACATTCTTGTATATTCTGAGGATGATAAGCAAGAGTTAATTGAATACATAGATAAAGTAATTAAAAGTAAACTCAACAGTTAAACAAGTACAACACTAGCCCCCCATCACGACTGCCCATTAGTATTCCCACAGCTAAAAGGCTGCGCTGCTTAGCCGTAAATGGTAGCGCAGCGAACATTGCAGGCGGGCAGCGGACTGTAGCTGATTAGCGATATGCTGCTGACAGCCCCAAAAAATTCTCTAAAAACAAAAAACCGGCCTAAGCCGGTTTAAAAAAGTTAAGAACCTTAATTAAAATAAAATTATTAAACGCCTGAAACTTTTACTGTATACTGTTCTCTAGCGTAATTCAATACTCTTAATACAGATGATGTTCTGGGCTTTTCAATAATTGTTGACAATCGCTTCATAGATGTTTCTAAAACTGCTAGTTTTTCACGTAGTGTCCAACTTTGTTCCAACGCTTCTCTAATGGCGATTGTTTGTTTAGGGGATGTTTCTTTGTATAAATACAATAAAAGATCCTCAGGTGTGAAATTGTCCATTAGCTATCCTGATTTATATCCTTTAAAAAATACGTCCGTGTACTAAACGCCAAATTAATACGGATATTGCCTTTTTCAAAGAGTTTAGGATAAAATGGGGAAAAGTCATGTTATTGAATGATGAACACATCCTCATTGTCACGCTTCATCAGGTATTTTTCGCGGCTCAATTTTTCTAACGCATTCGGGTCATTTTCAAGCCCTTGGCGTATTTTTTTCAAGGTTTCTACTTCCTGGGTATAATGTTCTTTGCTTTGTTGCAAACGTTGTAGTTCCTGTTTACGATCAATTTGGGTAAACACATCGTTTTTATCAAAAAAGAAAAGAATAACGCCAAAACAAATAACAGCAATCAGGTACTTGTTGCGCAAAAAAGATGGAATACCAATAAAGCCCCTTTTTTCAAGGGGCTTATTGTTATCGGGTATATTATTTTCTGTTTCCATTCAAATAGTAATTACTTACCAAATTTAATCTTTCCTTTTGGATAAATAGCACTTGCACCCAATTGTTCTTCAATTCTTATTAACTGGTTGTACTTAGCTATACGGTCGGTACGGCTTGCAGAACCTGTTTTAATTTGACCACAGTTTAACGCTACTGCTAAGTCAGCAATAGTAGTATCTTCTGTTTCACCACTACGATGGCTCATGATGGTATTGTAACCATTTGTTTGTGCTAATGATACGGCATCAATGGTTTCGGTAATAGTACCAATTTGGTTTACTTTAACCAATAAACCGTTGGCTGTATTTTTATCAATACCTTGTTGAATACGGGTTACATTGGTTACAAACAAATCATCACCTACTAATTGGCATTTGCTACCAATAGCATCGGTAAGGTTTTTCCAACCTGCCCAATCATCTTCCGACATACCATCTTCAATAGAGGCAATGGGGTATTGTTTTACCCAGCTTTGCCAAAACTTAACCAGCTCGTCGCTGCTAATGGCTTTGCCGCTGCTTTTATGAAAAACATATTTTTTCTTCTTGGCATCCCACAACTCGGTGTTAGCCGCATCCATAGCAATTACTATTTGCGATCCGGCTTTGTAACCCGATGCATGTATCGCTTCCATTACGGTATCAATAGCTTCTTCGTTGCTTTGAATGTTTGGTGCAAAACCACCTTCGTCGCCTACGTTTGTGCTAAAGCCTTTTTTCTTCAATACTGTTTTTAAAGCATGAAAAATTTCCACACCCCAACGTAAACCTTCGCTAAAAGTTGGTGCGCCTACAGGCATAATCATAAATTCCTGAAAATCTATTTTATTATCAGCATGTGCACCACCGTTTAAAATGTTCATCATAGGTATAGGCAATGTTTTAGCATTGGTTCCACCTATGTAACGGTATAATGGTAAACTGGCTTCCTCAGCAGCAGCTTTAGCCACCGCCATACTTACGGCCAGTATTGCATTAGCACCAAATTTTGCTTTATTTTCTGTACCATCCAGTTCAATCATCATTTGGTCAATACCGGTTTGGTCAGCTACATCATAACCCAATAAAGCCGGAGCAATAGAATTATTTACATTTTTTACTGCTTTTAAAACACCTTTGCCAACATATTTTTTCTTATCGCCATCACGTAACTCCACTGCTTCGTGTGCACCGGTACTAGCACCACTTGGTACAGCAGCACGGCCTATAGCACCTTCGTCTGTAATTACATCCACTTCTACCGTTGGGTTACCGCGGCTATCTAAAATTTGTCTGGCAAAAATCTCTGAAATGTAGCTCATAAAATTTTTTGTAGTTTGTTGTTATAATTAATTGGCCGGCAACGTTCCCATTTATATGGTTAATGTGTTAAGGCAACACCTCTTTCCGGCGATGCAAAGAAACATTTTTTTACAGTAACATGTATAAGGTTTTTTCAATAAAACATGAACAGGTGTTAGTTAGCTATTACCCCAGCCCCTAAAGGGGAGTATAAAACCCTTTTATACATTGCTTTATTTTTTTGTTACCAGCAGCATTACTACTAGCATCGTCTGTTGTGTCACTCACTTGTGCACCTGTAACTTTACTCAACATCGTGCAAGGTGTACCCCGACTTGTCGGTGGTGCTGCAACAATTCTATTGGGCATTGTGCAAGTTTCCTATATAAGCGGAAAAGTTTTAACCACCGAGTTACACAGAGGGTTTACACAGAGTTGCGCGGAGAAACCGCTAAGAAAAAAACTCTGTGAACCTCTGTGTTTAAACTCCTTTACCTCTGTGGTCAAAATTTCGCAGACGCCTGCATGGCGTCTCTACAAAAACCATTAACTATGAACCATTAACCATGAACAATAATATGGCTACTTTTGTAACACAACACTCGATCAATGAAAATAGCATTAGCACAGCAGAATTACCATATAGGCAACTTTGAAAAAAACACCGAAAAAATTATAGAAGGTATTAACTGGGCCAAGGCACAAGGCGCCGATTTAGTCGTTTTTTCAGAGTTATGTGTATGCGGTTACCCTCCCCGCGACTTTTTAGAGTTTGAAGATTTTATTAATAAATGTTATACCGCTGTTGATACCATAAAACAACATGCCGATACCATTGGTGTGTTAATTGGTTCGCCGGCACGTAATACCATTGCCGATGGTAAAGACTTATTTAACGCAGCCTTTTTCTTACACGAGCAGGAAATAAAAGCCGAGATACATAAAACCTTATTACCTACTTACGATGTATTTGATGAGTACCGTTATTTTGAACCAGCCGATAGTTGGAAAATTGTACACTTTAAAGGCAAAAAATTAGCGGTTACTATTTGCGAGGATATCTGGAACATGGGCAACAATCCTTTGTACCGTATAACACCCATGGAAAAATTAATTACGCAGGAACCGGACCTGATGATTAATCTTTCCGCATCGCCTTACAATTATGCGCAGGATATTGTACGCAATAGCCTGGTAAAAGCACATACGCTGAAATACCGTTTACCCATGGTGTATTGCAACACGGTTGGGTCGCAAACCGAAATTGTTTTTGATGGCGGCAGCTTAGTGTACGATGCCAATGGCCAGCAACAGTTGGAGATGAAATATTTTGAAGAAGATTATGCCCTGGTTGATACCACTAATTTTGCCGCTGTATTACCCGAGCATGAACTGGCTAATAAAAACGAGAAAGTATATTTCTCTTCCATGGATGTAGGTGTTGGCGAAAGCACTTTAAACTACCTGAACGACGAAAAAAACATTGGCGAAATTTATCAGGCATTGGTTTTAGGCATTAAAGATTATTTTACTAAAATGGGTTTTACCAAAGCCATCTTAGGTTCATCCGGTGGTATTGATAGCGCTGTAACCCTTGCTATTGCAGTTGATGCATTGGGTAAAGAAAATGTAAGAGCTGTATTAATGCCTTCGCATTTTTCTACATCTCATTCTGTTGATGATGCCGTGCAATTAAGTAAAACGTTGGATAACCCTTATGATATTGTGCCTATTAAAAATATATACGATAGTTTCCTAACAGAATTACATCCTATATTCAACAATTTACCGTTTAGTGTTGCGGAAGAAAATATCCAAAGCCGTACTCGTGGCAATTTATTAATGGCTATTGCCAATAAGTTTGGCTACATATTATTAAACACATCTAACAAAAGCGAATTATCAACCGGTTACGGAACCTTATATGGCGATATGGCCGGCGGTTTAAGTGTATTGGGCGATGTGTACAAAACACAGGTATTTGCCTTAGCTCGTTATATTAACCGACATGCGGAAATAATTCCCAACCATATTATTACCAAAGCGCCTTCGGCGGAGTTGCGCCCCGACCAAAAAGACAGTGACAGTTTACCGGAATATGATATTTTAGACAGTGTTTTATACGAATACATTGAACGCCGCAAAGGACCTAAAGAAATAATTGCCGCAGGTTTTGAACCATTATTAGTTACCCGTATTTTAAAAATGGTAAACGTTAATGAATATAAACGTAACCAGTTTTGCCCTATTATACGGGTTAGTATGAAAGCATTTGGCATGGGTAGAAGGTTACCTATTGTGGCGAAATATTTATCGTAGTTATTTAATATTGCAGATTGAATATTTTGATATTGCGATAAAGGATTCGTGTATACATAAGTGTTCGAAAACTTAGACCTTTTGGTTAATCCCGAAGGGATGGTATTATTATAACAGCAATTATATAATGCAGCAAAACCCCGAAGGGGTGATATTATCAGCATAATGTCATCCCTTCGGGATTTTTTTATTAATTGTTTTATTTTCTATAATAATTTCAGCCCTTCGGGCTTGGGTGGTAAATATTTTGTTGGCACGCAGTTTCCTATACGGTTGTAGTTTCTCACTAACATGATTTAGCACAAAATGTATTGGGCACAAATAAATGAAACCAACACAATGCCCAATAGAATTGTTGCAGTACAAGAGTGAGTCTTTAATTCATTTCCACTGGAAATAAATTAAATCCCGATCCTATCGAATCGCAACAGACGATGCTCAGGGTACTGCAGCTGACTAACAAAAAGTAAAAAGCCTGCTTTATTTTACCAATCACATAAAAACTATTGTTTTTTTGCTAATTATTTGGCCAATAACATAATATCGGCAATTTTTTTGCTTATACTTACAAAGTAATTTTATAACTAATTATATAGTCATGCTTAAAACCGCAGAAGATATACGTGTGTTAAACGAACGTATTACCCAAGCCGGAAGTTTTATTGATAAATTAAGAGCCGAAGTGGCACATGTTATTGTGGGCCAGTCGTATATGCTGGATCGTTTATTAATCGGGCTGTTGAGTAACGGCCACGTTTTACTGGAAGGTGTGCCTGGGTTGGCAAAAACGCTTACCATTAAATCGCTGTCGCAAGCGGTGGATGCACATTTTAGCCGCATACAGTTTACCCCGGATTTATTACCCGCCGACGTATTGGGTACATTAATATATAACCAGCAACGCAACGAATTTATTGTACGCAAAGGACCCATTTTTGCAAACTTTATATTAGCCGATGAAATTAACCGGGCTCCGGCAAAAGTACAATCCGCATTGTTGGAAGCCATGCAGGAGCGTCAGGTAACTATTGGCGACAGTACGTATAAGTTAGATGAACCGTTTTTGGTTTTGGCTACACAAAATCCGTTAGAACAGGAAGGCACTTATCCGTTACCGGAAGCGCAGGTGGATCGTTTTATTATGAAAGTGATAGTGGGTTATCCGCAAATGCACGAAGAGCAATTGATATTACGCCAAAATGTATCGGGCACTAAACCACCTGCCGTAAATAAAGTGGTGACTGTACAGGAAGTAACGGCTGCGAAAGATTTGGTACGTCAGATTTACCTCGATGAAAAAATTGAACAATATATTTTAGATATCGTTTTTGCAACCCGTAATCCGGAAAAATATCAATTAGGACAACTAAGTCCGTTGATATCTTACGGTGCATCGCCAAGAGGAAGTATTAACCTGGCATTGGCTGCAAAGGCACAAGCATTTTTAAATAAACGTGGCTTTGTAATTCCGGAAGATGTACGCAGCATTGCAAATGATGTGTTACGCCACCGTATTGGACTTACCTATGAAGCCGAAGCGGAAAACATGAGCGTAGAAAATATTATTGATGATATTTTGAAACAGATAAATGTGCCGTGAGATAATTTGGAGATTTGATGATTTGGAAATTTGGTAATGAAAGGCTACGATAGTAAAATGAAACTTATAAAATAATGAATATAAAGCCCCTCCTTCGGAGGTTCCCGAAAGGGAAGTAACGAAGTTAGGGGAGAGACCATGTTAACGACAAAAGAAATATTAAAAAAAGTTCGTTTGCTGGAAGTTAAAAGCCGCAAGCTGGCCACCGACTTATTTGCCGGTGAGTACCATAGTGCTTTTAAGGGCAAGGGTATGTCGTTTAAAGAAGTAAGAGAATACGCACCTGGTGATGATATTCGGTTTATTGACTGGAACGTATCGGCCAGGTTTGGACATCCATACAGCAAAGTATTTGAAGAGGAAAGAGAACTAACGGTTATGTTGTTAGTGGATATAAGCCGCAGTAACAATATTGGCAGCGTGTATGCCCGTAAAAAGGAACTGGCTACAGAGATTGCTGCGGTTATTGCTTTTTCGGCTGTAAACAATGGCGATAAAATTGGGGTAATTTTTTACTCGGATAAAGTAGAAGGATATATACCACCCAAAAAAGGAAGACAACATGCTTTGTATATAGTGCGTGAGTTAATTAGCAAACAACCTAAAAGTGATGGAACGCAGGCTGCTGCAGCCTTACGTTACTTTACCAATGCAACCCGCCAGGTAAGTATTGCATTTGTATTAAGCGATTTTGTTGATGCTAACTATGAAGACGCGTTACGCATTGCTGCTAAAAAGCATGATATTATTGGTATAAAGTTGTACGACAAACTGGATATGGAGCTACCAGAAATAGGGCTTACCCAAATGACGGATGCCGAAACAGGTGCATCAAAATGGGTGGACACTTCATCGGCAAGAGTACGGCACGAATACCAACAAGCATTTTTTAACAACACCAATTTTGCTACACAGGTTTTTAAAAAAGCCAACAGCGATTTATTACATGTACGCACCGGCGACGATTATGTAAAAGTATTACAACGGTTCTTTTTAAGCAGAAATAAATGATTTGAGATAATTACATGACAGGCTTTTTACAACATAGGAACATTTTTTTACTACTATTTCTTTTTGCAGCGGGTAGCAGTTTTGCGCAACAAGCAACTACCATTAAAGCAACGGTTGATAAAGACAAGATTATCATTGGCGAACAGTTTGTTTTAACCATAGAAGCGTCGATACCCGAAAACGAACCCATCCGTTTTATTAATTTTGATAGCATTCCTCATTTTGAATTTATTGGCACCCCAAAGAATGACACCATTAATAAAGGTGGCAACACTATTATTCGCCGACAGATACAAACTACCAGTTTTGATTCAGGCCGGTGGGTTATACCGCCGTATGTAATGAGTGATGGCATACAATCGGACAGTATTATTATTGACGTAAGTTTTTCAGAGTTTGACAGCACACAACCATACCACGATGTTAAACAAGTAGAAGATGTAGAAGAAGAAAAGGAACAAAATAAAACATGGTGGATTGCAGTTGGCCTAACATTATTATTTCTTCTTATTATTATTTACCTGCTAAGCAAAAAGAAAAAAACACCGGCTCCGGTTGTAAATAAACCATTATTAAGTCCGTTTGAAACTGCTATGCAGGCATTGCAGCAATTACAAGCAAACCAAACAAATACTAAAGATTTTTATACCGGTTTATCAAACATATTACGTGATTATCTGGATAGTCGTTTAAACTTAAACACCAACCAGCAAACAACAAATCAGTTACTACAAACTATAAGTGCTTACTTATTGCCTGAAACCAGTTTTAACAATGTGAAGCAATCTTTACTGTTAGGCGATTTTGTAAAATTTGCAAAATTTACCCCGCAGGCAAGCGAAAACGAGTTTAGTATAGAAGCCATATCAACAACAATACAACAGATAGAAGCCATGCAAAAGCAACAGGAAACTATGGCAAGTAGTAATAAAAACCCGAACAACTAATGGTGTACGAATGGTTTAAAAATATTGATTTTGCCTGGCCCGAAAATTTTATTTTACTGGGCTTATTGCCATTCCTTATCTGGTATTATTTACGTACACAAAACAAAAAAAACGGCTCGGTGTTGGTTACTACAACCAGTACCTTAAATGTAACTACCGCAAAAAGCAAATTGCGTCATAGTGTTTTTATACTTCGCTTATTGGCTATTACGGCCCTTATAATTGCGTTGGCCAGACCGCAGGAACGTAGCGATATACAAAAAACACAAGGCGAAGGCATTGACATTATGTTGTGTATTGATGTAAGTGGCAGCATGGGCGAAAGAGATATTGCACCGTCACGTATGGAAGCCGCCAAAAAGGTAGCAGAAGATTTTGTACGCAGCCGACCTGTTGATAGAATTGGACTGGTGATTTTTTCCGGCGAAAGTTTTACTAAATGTCCCATTACACCCGACAAAAACACGTTGATAAAACAAATTCGTTCACTAGATATACGTGATGGACGTTATTTAGAACCCGGAACATTAATTGGCGAAGGACTGGCAACTGCCGTAGATAGAATATCATCCACAAATGCTAAATCACAAATCGTTATTCTATTAACCGATGGTAAGGAAGATGCTCCCGTAACCAGACTAATAGATCCGTTAGCCGCTTTAGAAATTGCTAAGGTTAAGCGAGTAAAAGTCTACACCATTGGTATGGGAGCCACGTCTGCATCAATATCTGAGTTAGGTGGCGAAGCACCTAAAGCAACAGATGATTTTTTAGATGAAGACTTACTAAACAAAATTGCAACCGAAACGGGTGGTTTATTTTTCCGTGCCACCAACAACAAAGCATTGACAGATATTTACGCTTCTATTGATAAACTGGAAAAATCAAAAGTAGAATTAGTAACCTACAAAAGATTTAAAGAACAGTTTTTACCTTTTTTATTAGCTGCTTTAGCTTTTTTACTGTTAGAGCAAATTTTAAAAATGACGGTGTTTAGAAAACTACCATAGACAATTTATGATTGTCGATTTTTGATTTAAGATTTACGGCTTTTGATTCCACAATTTTCATTTTTACTTTTTCATTTTTACTTTGCCTAATTTTACTGCATGAAAGCAACGGTGTACAAATCAACAGGTAGTTGGTATAGTGTAAAAACTGATGACGGGCAATGGTTACAGGCACGCATGAAGGGTGTGTTTAAAATTGACGAGGATATTACCAGTACCAATCCTATTGCTGTTGGCGATGTGGTTACTATAGCAGCCGAAGATACTGCCGAAAAAACAGTAACCATTACCGGAATAGATGACCGTAAAAATTATATTAACCGCCAATCGCCACGACACAAACACCAGCAACATATTATTGCCGCCAATCTCGATCAATCAATTTTATTAGCTACCATAAAAGAGCCTCGTACTTCCACCGGTTTTATCGATCGTTTTTTGGTTGCCTGCGAAATGTACCATGTGCCCGCCATTATCGTTTACAATAAATCCGATTTATACAAACAAAAAGAGCTGGACAAATTTGAAGAATATAAAAACAGATACGAAGCCATTGGTTACAAAGTATTAAACATTAGCGTTAGCGAGCAAACCGGTATGCAGGAAATTGATGCCCTTTTAAAAGACAAAGTATCCTTGGTTAGCGGACATAGTGGTGTAGGTAAATCATCATTCGTCAATAGCATTTTACCCGGTAAAAATATTAAAACGCAGGATGTAAGTAACTGGAGTGGCAAAGGCATGCACACCACCACTTTTGCCGAAATGTACGACCTACCCAACAATGGTAAAATCATCGATACTCCCGGCATGCGTGAGTTTGCCATACTCGGTGTTGAAAAAGATGAGCTGTCGCACTATTTCCCCGAAATGCGCAGCCGTTTACAGGATTGCCAGTTTAACAATTGCCAGCATATTAACGAGCCCAAATGTGCTATTAAAAAAGCAGTATTCGAAGAACAAATTAATGAAGACCGGTACATGAGTTATTTGAGTATTTACGATTCTCTGGCTAATCCCGGTTATTAACGGCCTCCCCAACCCCTCCGAGGGAGGGGCTCAGATTAGCGTCCGTCAAATTAAAGATTTTTTGTTAACCAGCAGTATTACTACTATCATCGTCTGTTGTGTCACTCACTGCATCGTTCGGTAATTCTATTGGGCAATGGGCAAGCTGCTGCTTTTTATTAGCACTACTCTATTGTTCACGCTTATACATTTGTAGCGGATTTTTTTGCTGGGAAGAAGTTTATCCGATAACAGTATGTCTCTTCTTACATAGTTAATTCATCAAAAAGTTCTACAAACGAAAACAGCTTACTGCTATTGTCTAGCTTTAAACGTGCAATATTTTCTATCACCCTTCTCGGATTAAAGGCAACTTTACTATTTTGCAAATCAATTAAAGGTTGGGCATAATCTATATATTTTTTTGAGCTTAGTTTTTGAATCCACTTTGCTTCTGTAACTTGAGTAATTAATGTATCACCTAGATAAGATCCGATATCGAAACACACTGAAACAGTTTCATCAGTAAATACTTTTTTAGGGATATCTATGATTCCAACAAAAAAAGGTGTTTTTGATATTTGAGCTTTTATACTATCCACCTCCGTTTCTGTTATCTCTCGGTATGATATTATATTTAGAAACCAGTCATACAGCAAAACCAAAGAGTCTCGATTATATTCTAAACTCCAATCGCTATAGACTGTTCGAACAGACTGTTCAAGAGTCAGTAATCTGTTTAGCTTTATATCATTAAACCATTTAAAATACTGTTTCGCTTCCTCCTTTGAGAAAGTGTAGATATCTTTATTTGCGAAATCAGGCACTTCGATTAATGAATACATTTTTTCAGTTTTTTACGACGTGATTGGTGTTTTCACCAACCACAAATTATTAAGTTAGCCCACCAGAGACTATGAACATTCTAATTTCAATATTATAAAATAATGTTCATTTATATTTTACACTTACTAACCTGGCGCAGGTCTCACGACCTGTGCCTTCATGTTACTTAACTTCAATACAAAATAATATTTTTCTTATAAAACAAATCAAGTAACGCATAATCACAGGTCAGAGACCTGCGCTAGAAACACAAAAAAACCGAAGTATAAAACTTCGGCTTTTACTTTATAATAAAACCTATTAATTAAACGGACGGAAATGTGGCATTGCCCAAGGAATAGCATATAGGATTACTGCTAATGCAATGGCAAACCAAATGGCCATTGTTTTATATTTACCGGTATCAGTAGTTTGGCGTTTTACTTTTGCAGAACCTATGGTAATGGCAATAACGGCAATTAGCATCATTAAACCATGTTCCATGCCTACAAAACGTAAGGCTTTGTCTTTCATGCCGGCAGAAACATCATCTAAAAAAACAGTTACTTGCGGACTAACAAAATATAACACTAATCCAAGTACTAATTGCACATGCGCAAAAATTACGGTAAATACTCTGGCCTTATGAGCGCCCTTACCATAAGTTTTATTACCCAACCAACCGCTAAAGGCAATGATAATAGCAATTAACAATGTAAATAAAACTAACCAACGAAAAACGTTGTGTGTGGCTAATAAATGCGGATACATAATAATGTTATTAAAAAGTAAGCAAAAAAATGTAGCGCAAAGGTAAGTGTTTATACATGCGAATTATGTAAAAAATAAGAACCTATGCATAATTGGTGAATAGAATTATTTATATCATTTACATAGTTAGAAGTTTAAATCAGGGCCTTACAGGGCTGTTAGTATAATACAGATTGGATAATAGCCTCCAGCTTCAGCTGGAGGAAAAATCATGATTATAAACGGGCTTTAGCCAAATTAAATTACAATTAGGTATGCAGGTTTCTTTATTTTTTTTCTTGGCAAAAAAGTAACAAAAAAGCCAAGTCTTGTCCAAGGTGTATTCCGCGTTTTTTTTACAGTAGTTTGCTTACTTGTATATCGGCTACTAAAATCACATTCGACTCCTACGGAGTCGTTTTCGCTGTTGTAGTTGCTGTTATTAAGATGCGATACCTTCGGTATCGAAAGCACCAAAAAAAGTATTGCAACTGAAAAAAATAATGACTGTTGTTCCATCCCAGCGGGATGGTATGTTAATAGGAAAAGAATTGCAAAAAAGGGTTTACGACCCCGAAGTGGGTCGAATGTTTATATTTTATGGCTAAGAACAAATATTGGGCATCATTATAAAACATGAAAGGCTGCTTTTTAAATTTGGCTAAAGCCATTTTCATACCTAACCAAATCCACCAGCTAAAGCTGGAGGCAATTGACAAGGGAGGCGTTATAACTTAAAATGATGTGTACACACGTTAGGACAAGTCGGGGTGCACCTTGCACTACTTGTTCCGCTATGCGCAAATGCTGAGTAATGTTACAATCACTCCGATTAAAATACGGAGTACTGCCCCGAATCAAACGCACCTTGCTAAGCTCGGGGTTAGAAACATTTTGGCCAATAGAATTGATGCAGCACCACCGAAAAGTCGGGGTGCACCTTGCACAATGGTGAGTAATGTTACAGGTGCACAAGTGTGCGACGCAACGGAAGTTCAATCAGGGCGGTACAGCTGGTTACATAAAAAATGTACCAAAATAAAAGCCCTGCATGATTATCATGCAGGGCTTTTGTGTAATTTAAAAAAGTTATTTTTTTATAAACTTAAATACTTTTTTCTCTGTCTTTTCGCTGTTCATTACCTCCAATACATAAATGCCTTGTGTTAGGTTAACCACATTTACTTTTTCGGTGGTGGCGTTGGATTTATAGAACTGTAATGTTCGTCCGGTGTAATCCAACACTTTAATCCAGCTACCTTGTTTTATACCTGCTACTTCTACAAAGTTAGTAGCCGGGTTAGGCGTAAGTGTAATAACAGATGCGGAACAATTGTTTTGCAAAGTAACTACACTGCTGTATTTAATAGCGCCGTCATTGTCCACTACTTTTAAGCGGTAATGTGCTTTTGCTATAGTAGTGTTATGTTTTATTTGATACACAGAGCCGGAACCGGTGGTTTGCTTAACACCAATGGATGCAAAGGAAATACCATCATCGCTAACTTCTACATCAAAGTATTTTGCATTTGTTTCTGTTGCCGTTTTCCATGTTAATACATTATCGCAACCTGCAGTATTACCCCGGAAATAATCGAACACAACTGGTAAAGGGAAGCCTGATGTTTTGGCAAAGTAACCAAAGCTGCTAAAGCTGTTTACTAAAAACTCCACATACCTAACTCCTTGTTCAATTCCCCATGCTGATGGCATTACTTCTTCGGCTCCACTTAAATCAAAAGGCATCATGGAGCTAACTGCCGCCGCTGCATTACCATTAAATTTAAACCAACCTTGCTGATGCACTGATGCACCACCGGGTAATGGATCGGTAAGCAAGGTCATTGTATCGGCATTGGTATAGTATAACCTTACGGTTACACCATCATTAAATGCGTAAGTACCCGGGGCTACAATGGTATGCAGGCGTTTGGTAATACGCAATGCATGTACGCCATCGGTGCTTTGATAGTAGCCGTTACCTGTATTAGTAAATGTGCCACCGCCACCGGTTAGTGTACCTTGGTTGTTTACGGTAATACTAGTTGGTGCCCATGTATTATTATTGGGATTAACCGCCATAATTGCATTAGTGTTATTGGTTGTTCCTCTGTAATAAATATATGGCGTACCAATACAGTTTGTAGAAACGGCATCCTGCACACCGGTTGCTACTGCTACAGGTTGCAAGCCTTTAATATCGGGTTTAACTACAAACGTAACATACTTGTATACGTTGTCAGGCAGTGTGTACACTACTTCCCATTCGTTGGTAGTAGCATTAAATGTCATTTCAATTTCTTCCTGTGCTGCATTAATACTCATGTTAGCATTATCGTTTACCACCATAAACACTTTGCTTGAACCTGCAGGTATAGCAGGTAGTTTAGTAGTTGCTGCGTTGGTGCTGGCAGGTATAGTAATTAATACTGACTGTTGATTATTGATTGCTTTTATTTTCCACTGTCTTGTTATTCTTGCAGGCAGGTTACAGTTGCCGCTAACATAAATAGCAGGTGTGGTACCGGTAATCCATGCAGCAATAGAGCCATCATTATCACCTGCCGCCACATACGTTCTATCCAGCGCAAATTGGCCGGTATTAGTAATGTTATCCGGTGCAATTATATCGCTTATGCTCATTTTTAGCATACTGCCATCTAACTGGCTTCTGCTTTGTTTTTGATATAAACAACCTGTACTATCAATACCTACACCAAATATGCGGTTATTGTAAGTGCTTACATCGTAAATAGTAGATGTAGCAGCATTGGTTCCGTCATAATCTGCAGTGTAATAATTATGGTTGATAGTTTGGCCGTACTTAATACCCAGGTATGAATTTAATACCTGTTGTTCGGCTACAGTTGCTGCTCTGTTAAAAGAAAATGCCTCACCAATACTTCCGTTATTGTAGGATGTAGTAGCAGTTGTACCAGCGCCATTACGTCCCAGCCCTAAAATATGCGTACCGGCAGGTCGTGCAAGTGTAACCGGAGAACTTGATGTTGTAGTGCCGTTAGTTATAGCAGACAAGGAAGTACCACCGGCCACCATGCCAAATATATTAGGTGTATTGTTTATCCCCGTTCCTAACGGTGTATTAACCAAACCAAAGGCGGCATTGCCACTCACTCCTGTTGCATCTGCCGGAGCAATACCAACTCTGAAGAGTGAGTTGCTTAATGTACCTACACCATACATGGTTCCTTCGTTAACCGATGTAATATCTGTATTACTTAATGCACCTTTAATAAAAGCAGCATCGCCTGTTAAAGTAATAAATCTGTTATAGTTAAAATTATTACCGCTACCGGCTTGTACAGCAGCCGCACCATTTGCATTACGGGTAAGCGTATGTGCACCGGTTTCATCTGCAATGGTACCACCGGGAGTAGCAATTGTACCTGTAGGTTTATTATCTGCTCTGTACCAAGTGGTCAATCCGTCAGTAATACCGGCTGGTCCAAGACATAATTTTTTAGTGGCGAAAGTGAAATACTCTCCATCATTAAAATCGTGGGTAATTGCCCATTTGGTGGCTGCACCAATTATATCAGGAGTCATCTCTATCATAGTAACGCCGGTTTTAAAGTTTCCGTTATTACTTATAACCAGATAAACAGGATCGGTGGCTGCATTACCTGCAGGAAGTCTGGTTGCTAATGCACTAAAGCTGCCCGGCACCTCAATATACATGTTACCCAATGTACCGGTTTCTTTTATGCGCCATACTCTGTTTAATCTTACCAAAGCGTTACCAAAATTATCTACACCGGTCCATGTTGCCGCTTTGCCATTATCGCCAATTACGGCATAACTTTTATCGGCACTGAAGGTATTGGTATTTGTTTCGTTAGAGGTAGCAATACTACTACCAATACCAATAGTTACCAGACTATTTGCTTCGGCAGATTTGGATTGTTTTTGTTCCAATGCCTGACAATCATCTCTACCAATGGCAGTTATGCGGTTCCAGTGTGTGGTGTAATTGTACACGGAGACAGCATTACTATTAAGATAATTGGCTGTACTTACATCGAGTGTTCTGCCATATTTTACCGCTAGATAAGAATTGATTTTATTTCTATCTGTTGCTGAAAGATCCCGGTTATACAAAATTATTTCCGGCATGTAACCATTAATAAATTCTGAACTAGTGCCATTACCGATATAATTTATCGTTCGGGATGTAGTTACTGGTGTAGAGACTGCAGCACTGTTAGCTGCCGTAAAGCCATTTACATACACATCACCTGTACGAGGGTTTTGTCCGCTAGTACCGGCTTGTAACCTAAAACCATAAATATTAAAGCCGGTTGTGTTGGCAAGTGGGTTATTGGTGGTAGATAACAGCCCGGTATTTGAACCCGCTGCGTTACTGGTAAATGAGGCTATATTATTTGAACTATTATCACGGTTAAAAGCTAATGCATTTGCATTGGATGCTGTACCGAGATGGAATAACCTACCCCAGGCATCAGCCGTTCCAAAATTGGTATTTAATACACTAAAAGCTGTAGTACCTGCTTCAAAATTATTGAACCCTGTTGGTAAAGTAAAGTACTGACTGGTTCCATTAAAAGAAATAGAAGGGTTAAAATTAGCAGCACCTGCACTAGAACCTGAGCGGTATACCGGACCGGCAACACCCGTTCCATGCATATTTTGCAAACTTAAATCTGACCAAGATGTAACTGCTGTATTATCTGTTTTGGTACTGGTACCATCATCTGCAGTTAACCATAAATTGAGGTTAGTAGTTACACCACCTGGTGCCGCTTGTATCATGGCTACGGTAAAATACTGATCGCCGCTAAAGTTTACATTACTAAAGTGTACTATGCCGTTTACTATTGAATCAGCATCTACAATTGTTGCAGCCGTCCAGACAGTACTGCTGGAGCTAATCATCAACTTAGGTTTGTAGTATGATTTATTAAAAATAAATAATCCTTGTTTACCTAATTGTAATTGCACAGCCCCGACAGTACCTGTTGTTTTTACCTTCCATATCCTGCCTAGTTTTTGATAACAGTCTGTTATGCTTGTTAAGGCAGTAGGCATACTGGTGGCATTAAGACTATTGATAGTGCCGTTATTATGCCCTACAATTACAAATTGTTTATTTGCACTAAAACTTGCTGCATTTGTATAATTAGTAGCCGCTAGATTGCCTTTAGAAATGGTTACGATATCTGCACCATCTGTAGCTGTAGATTGTAATTGATCCAATGCGCTGCAATCATCTCTTCCTATACCGGTTATATCATGCCTAAATGTAGCGTCACCTGTCCAGGTGATAGTGCCATCTGCCGATAAATAATTAGTAGGTGTTGTTTGATCTAAAGTGATACCCCATTTAATAGCCAGGTAGCTGTTTACCTTTTGTTGTTCTGTAGCAGAAAGTGGCCAAGGATAAAAAATAGTTTCATTCATATTGCCCGTAAATACAGGTGCAGATCCATAAGTGGCGCCTAACTGTATGGTTCCATTATTGGCTAACCAGGTGCTGTAGTTACTCACAGATCCTGTACCTCTGGCGCTACCGTTAGCATATAAAGATGCGGATAATCCGGAGTTAAGCGTACCGGAAATTATATTGGTAGAAGCGGTAGCACTGCTGTAAAAAGTTCCTGGCTCAATGTAGTCGTTGCTGTAAGTAAAAAGATACAATTTTTGTAAGCTGTTTTTTGCAAGACCAAATGCATGTGCAGGATTGCCACTTGTAAAGTATCCAATCCCTGAATATATAGACCCCGATCCATTGGCTGCATCCTGCACTACATTGAAAGCAGACTTACCTAAACTTCCCAATGCCACACCATGAGTTCCACCTGCAGAAAAAAGATTATCAGCTGTAAAGTATACTGATGGATTATAGTTACGTAAGTAAGTACTGTTAGCATTGTAATATAGTGGATTGCCTGAGCCTTGTGCAAGATCGTTGCCATTAGCACTCATATCTGGCCACCGGGTACCAGCCAATGCACCAAGATTAGTTCCATCTGCATTGTTCTGCAACTGGATGTCGTCTGCGGCATACCATACAGAAGGTCCGGAGAATGTAGTGAATAAGTTAACATTAGGAATGGCTGTGAATGTACTTCCAGAACCTCCATTCCAGGAAATGTCCCACGCTGTTACTCCTCCGCCTTGTCCAAAACGAATGAGAATGTCGTGGTATCCTGCGGCAAGCGTTACATTGCCGCTTGTTACGCTAACACCGGATGCAAAAGATGTTGAATTAGCAACGGTTACCCCGTTTATTTTAATACAAGCCTGATCATCTGGTACATTTGCCCTAAACTGGTAGGTAGAGGAAGTGGCTGGAACATAAAGCTTGCCTGTAATCTCTATTCCTATTTGAGTGGTGGCATACTGACCAAACAAAGTTTGCGGGCTGGTAAGGTTATTAAGATATCCTGTAGAAACCAAGTTACCCGGCATTACAGAAACAGCACTTAAATCAAGCGGGGAAGCATATCCTGTACCGGAACTTGCATAAAATTTATAAGACAAACCATTTAAATGCGGTACTCCACCAATTGCTGTAGTGCCACTTGTGGGTGCCATTACTCCACCAGGTGCCGCAGCAGTCCAACATAACGTGAATACTGCGTTATTAGGTAAACTAACATTGTCGAAGGTAGCAACACCCGATTTTAAATTAGCCACTGTGTACAATACTATGGTGCCGGTTGCAAAATTGCCATCGCCATCAGTATCAACTGCAAGACGCAGGTCCGTCATGCTGGTTTTTATTTTATTAGCAGCATCACCTATTGCAATGGTTACAGGCCCAGTGCTACCTATATTCTGCACTTTCCATTCACGTGTGTACCTGCGGGCATTACAACTCAGTGCAGTAAAGGCCGAAGGTATATCTGTTGCTGTGGTAGATAGAGCGGCGCCATCATTACCAATTAATATATACTGTCGGTTTGCAGAAAACACACCTGTATTCCCTGCATTAGTTACAGCAATATTACCCATGGAGACAATAACATTATCGCCGGCAACCGATGATTTAGATTGCTTTTGTAATAAACCACTGCAATCATCCCGACCAATGCCAAACACATTGTGCCGGTAAGCTGCATTGGTTGTACCATTCCATAATATAGCTCCATCGCTACCTGTATAATTTTGAGCAATAGTTTGATCGAGTGGTGTACCGTATTTTATAGCTAAGTATGAATTTACTTTCTGTCTGTCCGCATCACTTAATACACTACTAAATACTATTTGCTCGTATATGTTACCACCAAAATTGAAGCTATTATCACCATTTGACCCAACCTGAAATGGATTAGTAGTATTAGTTATGTATTGGCCAACAACACTATTTACTAAACGTCCTTTTTCATAAAGATTTTTAGCTGTGTTACCCAAAGGAGCAGAAAAAGAAATCAAGTCCGGTTGAGTATCAACAATATTTCCGTTTGTCTGTGTCCACCCTGAACCTGTTGCCGTCCATAATGAATACAACCCTGATGTATTGGTCACATAAATATTCCATCCTGTACTGGGTGATGCTCGTCGGGATCCCATAACAGCATTCCAATCTGACGTAACACCACCAAACTTATGCGCCGAAAACCCTGTAACATTACCATTTAATGCAGTTGGTATAGTAGAAGTTTGTAAGTAGGACAATCCCATGTTAAATTGCAATACCGGATTGAAGTTTACCAGATTAGCAGCATTTTTCCGTAATGTAGGCCTGTTGACTGCATTAGCCTGCGATACACTATTATTTGCTGCAGATCCGTCACGCCATAATGCTACAGTATTACCATCATTAGCCACTGTAGTTCCTGCTATATCACTATACAATTCACCATCGGCCTTAAGCCATAATGCTAAAGTATTTGATACGCCACCGGGAGCAGTTAGCATCCAACCAAAAGTGATAACGGCACCATTTGGAATAGTAACATTTGCAAAGGTGGCTACACCGGCATTAAAAGAAGTAACCGGTACAGACGAAACGGTGCCTGTTGTAAAATTACCGTCGCCATCCGCATCAATTAAAATTGATAAGCCCGCTACCGATGAAGGAAAAAGATAAGCACCATTTGCACCGGCACGTAAAGTTACCGGTCCCGGGTTACCACTTGTTTGTACCTTCCATTGACGAGTAAGCCTTATTGCTTCACATCCTGCCGACGCACTAAAACTCGTTGGTATACCAGTAGTTTGTATAGCCAATGCACCATTGTTATCACCAATAATCATATAATCTCCATCAGCCAATACACCTGCGTTAGATGCATTGGTTCCTGTTATAGCGCCTTTACTTAATGTAAGAAAATTATATCCTGCCGCACTTCTCATCTGGCTTTGGCTTTGCTTTTGATTAAGTCCGCCTACTGCTAATTCACGACCAATACCAAATACCCTGTTGTTATACGTTGCATTATTAGTTACATCCCATAATACAGTACCGCTTGTGTTAAGATAATTATGTTGTAAAGTAATACCATACTTAATAGCCATATACGTATTAACCCTTTGGCGTTGTGTGGTAGTTAACTCAAATGGGTAATAAATAAACTCCGGAATATGAGCCACCGAAGCATAAGTGCTTAAAAATGCACCTAACTGAATGCCATAGGGGCCGGCATAATTTGTAATTCGTTCAGTAAAGCCCAATGTAGAAGCAGTGCCACCATTGGCAGTTATATTGCGACTGTTATTTGCTGATGCCGTGTTACCGTTACCTAATATAATACCGCCGGATAATAGTTTTGGTTCATTGGCTGTGTAAGTTGAGGTAACTACAGGACTACCGGCGTTCTGACGAGCCATACTGGTTTGTGTACCATTACTTTTGTACATACCAATAGCATTAGTACCTGTCACATCTCCGTTTTGCCCCCATAACCAACTTGCACCTGCTGTATTGGATATAAAACTATTTACCATAAAAGAAGTACGGGGGGCACTTCTTAATGCCAACCCGTTTTGATTTGCAGCATTACCAAACCAATCGTCACCATCAAAATGAGCAGCAGGATTAAAGTTAAGCGTATTGCTATCCAACGGAGACCAGCCTGTGCCCAAGTTGCTAATATTACCATGGCCGCTGAAAGCCGGAGCTTTATTAACAAAAGCATTAACCCTTGACCTCCCTGCACTGTAATTAGCAGTAACATTCAAGGTTGATGCATTATACCATGCAGCAAGCGCAGCATTATCAACACGTACATAACGACCATCCAAATCTGAGTTAGCTGTAATACCCGGACCACTCCAACGTATGTTCACCGACTCCGGACCTCCGGCTTCTATATATTTTAGTAAAATAGTATGATCGCCGGCAGTAAGGTTTACAGTTGCCGTTACACTACCATTACTGCCTGACCATGTATAAATGGCTCTTTGCACGCCATCAATAAATAATGTAGCATTGTCATCAATATTATAAACATTAATGGAATAGGTGCCCGTCTGTGGCACTTCCAGTATACCACTATATTGTAGTCCGAAGTAATCCGCATCACGACCTATAAATTCATCGCCCGATACATAACCCGTATAACCCCATAAGCCGGGTGTAGTATTGCTACTACCTAAGCCAAAGCCATTAAAATTAGTTCCGTAGGTACCATTAAAATACTCTACTTTCCATCCCCTGGCGGTTCCGGTAGTTACACCTCCAGGTGCCTGAGCATTAAGTACGGGTTGTAAAAAAAGGGAGGATAGACAGTAGAATGCTACTAAGTAGAAAAAATTTCTCATAAATATTGGATTGTCGAAATCAAAGTAACAACATTAATCTATTGAGAGGATATATACTCCCTTCAAAAGAATTAAAATAAGAACAAATCGAGTACAACTACCTATCGTATATTTCCGATAACAGTTCCAAATCTTTATTTCACTTGATGATTGTCAAGGTATTTTAAAACCAATAATTTATTGATATGTAATGTAAAATTTAATATTACTTAGTTTAACCATAACAATGGAGCCCCATCGTATTTGTCACATTTATTTTTATTAAAAAATTGCCGATAGGCTGTTTTAAAATAAGTAAAAACACCTATCATTTATAAAAATGATAGGTGTCAAAATGAAAAAATTACTTAAAGCGCTTGTTTATTTCGGTTTATACTTAGCGTCATCCAAAATTTCCTGTGGTGTTTTTTTCATCACCTCGTCAATAGATAAAGAGGAGTTATTTTCCACAAACTTTTTTACAATCTGGCGGCCAAACCAAGGGCCAATATTACCGGGAGCAAACTCCTGTGAGAAGAATTGTGTAAAAGGTGCATCACCAATAAAAGTTTGTATAGTAGGACGATCAGTTGCTTGTAAATCCACGTTTTTTATAAACGATGCCCATACCGAACCTTCATTATGTTCTACCCATTCTGTTTGCAAAGCCGTATAACCTGTTTTTAAACTATCCGCTGTAGTGGGCAATAATTTATCAACCAGCCACCATCTTTTTCCTTTCTCAATCATTTGCCCAATTAAAGGCAGGTTCTGGCTTTCATCAGGATATAAATCGTCAACTATCAACTTCATTATGTCCGGAACAATGTATTGTTTTTCAAAACGGCGACTGATGTATTGTGGTGCTACGTTGTTTATAAAGTATTCAATATTGTATAATGAAAAAGCTTTGCCTAAATAAAACTGCAAACTAATGCCTACAAAATCTTCACGTCCAAAAACCGCCGTGTATTCGCCATTGGCCTTACGTGGTAAATCGTCAGCCGCATTCATGGGGCCAATAATTGGTATTACACGACGTGGCAATTCGTAGTCAGGAAAATAATATTTTACATACCTGAAAGCGTTTCCAATTTCTTTGGCAATGGGGTCAAAACTAGCGAATGCTTTTTGTGCAGAATCGTAAACAGGTTTATAGTATTGGTAAAATGAATTTACACCTGCGGGATCAAATACGCCCAATATACCTTGTAAGTATAAAGACAATAATACCGGATATTTTTCCTGCAAAGCCGCCATACCTTGCTCGGTACGGTTGGTATCAATTGCAAAAAAATCCTGGTCAAATCTTTCAACTTTTAAATCAACACTAATATTACTTACATCAGGGGCTTTGGTTTTATTACCGCACCCGGCAAGGGTAATTACGGCAACAAAAAGAATGATGAGCTTATTCATGGACAGTATAACGTAAGGTGATAAATTTTATTATTCAGCTACCAAACAACAAATATAAGCCTAACCCATTACTGTATTACTAAGTACTTGTTTGCCATCGTCCCACCCTTGATTGATCGTCCCTTGCGACGCTCCCTTCTTCTGCATTAATTCTATTGGCCAAATTGCAGCATCCCGAATTTATTTCGGGAATTCTGTTCTTTGTGCATCATTGTGCCGGCAAAAAACGTCAAATTGCTTTACACTTACCCACCCCTATTAATATTTTTATTTTTTGCAAATGCTTAAGCCCCTCCACAGGAGGGCATGGCCAGTTGCAATTAGATAGCTAAAAATAAACGTAATGATATCTTTTATGCATATGCACTTATCAAAGGCTCTAACTGTTCCAACTCATCATCGGTAAATACTTTTGAGTGTATAAAAAATCGTAAGCCCAAAGGTATCTCCAATGAAAAACTACTGCCTCGGCCCGGTGTAACATCTAAGGTTAGTTGCGTGTGTTTCCAGTATTCAAACTGGTCGGCATGCATATAAAATTTACATCCGGCTATTTCGCCTAAACAAATATCGTTACCGCCAATTTTAAATTCGCCTTCGGGATAACACATGGGTTGGCTACCATCGCAACAACCACCACTTTGGTGAAACATTAACTGACCATTGGTGCTTTTTAACTTTTCAATTAAATCTAATGCGGCTTGAGTAGCGAGGATTCTTTTTATCATACTTTGAAGTTGTAAGTTATAAGTAATAAGTTTTAAGTTAAGTTGTAAAACTTACAAAGCCTGTTTGCTTTTACATAGTGCTCAATAGCATTACCGAACGATGCAGTGAGTGACACAACAGACGATGATAGTAGCAATGCAGTTGACCCAATAAAAATTCCTTAACGCCCCTTCAGGGGATGGGGGCAACAAAAAAACAGTGGCTTGCGCCACCGTTTTGCATTTTATAATTGCTTGCCCTAAAAAAAACCAAGTTTTTGTTTGCTATATGATATAAGCATATTTTTTGTCTGGCGATAATGATTCAACATCATCTTATGTGTTTCGCGGCCAAAGCCCGATTTTTTATAACCACCAAACGGCGCATGTGCAGGATATGCATGATAATTATTTACCCACACACGTCCGGCCTGTATAGCCCTTGGTACTTGATACAGTTCATGCGCATCACGTGTCCACACACCTGCACCTAAACCATACAAGGTATCGTTGGCTATAGCAATAGCTTCTTCGGTGGTTTTAAATGTTGTTACCGCAACAACAGGACCAAAAATTTCTTCCTGAAAAATGCGCATTTTATTATGGCCTTTAAAAATGGTTGGTTGTATGTAATAACCATGCTCTAAACCACTGTTTTGATGAAAGGCTTCGCCACCGGTTAACACTTCGGCACCTTCTTGTTTACCAATATCTAAATAGCTAAGAATTTTTTTGTACTGATCTTCTGAAGCCTGTGCACCCATCATTACTGTACCATCTAACGGATTGCCTAACTTAATGGCTTTGGTACGTTGTATTACACGCTGTATAAATTTGTCGTAAATTTTTTCGTGTACTAAAATACGACTTGGGCAGGTACAAATTTCGCCACTGTTTAAGGCAAACATTACGGCACCTTCTACAGCTTTATCAAAAAAATCATCATCAGCATCGCCAACGCTTTCAAAAAATATGTTGGGACTTTTACCACCTAATTCCATAGTAACCGGAATTAAATTTTCGGATGCGTACTGCATAATTAAACGGCCTGTAGTTGTTTCGCCGGTGAAAGCCACTTTATTAATGCGTGGCGATGAAGCTAAAGGTTTACCCGCCTCCACACCAAAACCGGTAACAATATTTAATACACCTTTTGGTAATAAATGACCGACTAGTTCCATTAACACCATAATACTAGTTGGTGTTTGCTCAGCAGGTTTTACAACTATGGTACAACCTGCAGCCAGTGCCGGTGCAATTTTCCAGGTGGCCATTAACAACGGAAAATTCCACGGAATAATTTGCCCTACTACACCAATGGGTTCGTGTAAATTAATACTTACTGTTGTTTCATCATGCTCACTCACGGTGCCTTCTTCGCTGCGTATAACGCCGGCAAAATAGCGAAAGTGATCAATAACCAATGGTAAATCGGCAGCACGTGTTTCACGAATGGCTTTACCATTATCAATGGTTTCCACCGCTGCTAAATATTCCAGATTATCTTCTATAAGTTGGGCAATTTTTAATAACACATTACTGCGAGATGCGGCAGATGATTTGCCCCAGGTTTTAAAAGCCTCTTGCGCTGCATCGATGGCTTTATCCACATCCTTTGCATTGCCACGGGCCGCCTTGGTAAAGGCTTTGCCATCAAGCGGAGAAATATTATCAAAGTATTCGCCACTATCCGGCGTAACCCATTCACCGCCAATGTAATGTTCGTATTTTTCTTTAAACGAAGGACGTTTAACTGCACTTGAAGCTGGTGCAGATGCTGTTGAAGTACTCATGGTCAAGCTAAATTTTAATCGTTAAACAATACGCTAATTTTCTTTTTATATCAACAAATGCTGCGCATAATTGTATTTACTTGTAGTACGATTGTACCCATGGTGATGATTGTACTAATTTATAGCAGTAACTTGACATAGTATTATTTCATCTAATATTTACGCCTGTGCCGGTACGAAACTTTTTGCGAAAAATAGATTTAACGCATCCTGATAAATTGGATACGCTGGTGGAAAACAGGCGTGTGTTTAACCTGGATAATTGTGAGTTAAATGTATTTGAATGTTACCAACAAACTTACAGGCTACCTCTAACTTTTAACGACTTTGTTATAACCAGTATGGTGCGTGGTAAAAAAATTATGCACCTGTACGATAAGCCCGAGTTTGAATACTTACCCGGCGAATCGGTTATTATACCTGCTAACGAAACCATGGTGATTGATTTTCCGGAAGCAAGTAATGATACACCATCGCAATGTATTGCTTTAGCAGTTGATGGCAGTTACATTAACAACACGCTACAATATTTAAACACTTATTATAACACCGAAGAAAAAACTTCGGGTAGCGATTGGAAATTACAGTTTAACCAATACCATTTTGCCAACGATACCGAGGTGGCCGATTTAATTAACAAACTGATACGTGTATGCAGCAGTGCCGATACTGCTAAAAATATTTTTGCTGATTTAAGTTTGAAAGAATTACTTATCCGCCTGGTACAAAGCCAGCATTTATTACAAATAGAAACTGAAGCAGGCGCTAACACAAACCATAGTCGCTTGCATTATGTATTGCATTACATACACGATAATTTAACCGATAAAATTTCGGTTGATGTATTAAGCCGCAAAGCTTACCTGAGCCGCAATATGTTTTTTAAATGGTTTAAGGAGCAATTTGGTATTACACCACTGGAATATATTAACAGAGAAAGAATAAAACTTGCCAAACAATTATTGGCGAATGATACAAGTAGTATTACCGATGTAGGGCTTCAATGCGGCTTTTCGGATGTAAATTATTTTGTGCGTTTATTTAAAAAAACCGAAGGCGTTACGCCGGGTACTTACCAAAATTCATTTAAGGCTTAGAAAAATGAAAAACCGATTGCTCTGACAAAAAAAATAGATCTCCGTAACGAGATCTATTTTTTTTATTTTGTCGGCTGCATTGCTACTATCATCGTCTGTTGTGTCACTCACTTGTACGTCCGGTAATTCTATTGGGCATTGTGTAGGTTTCATGTATTTATGCAAAATACATTTTGTGCTAAACAAGGTTCGTGAGACACGAACCAAGGCCCAAAAAATAGATCTCCGTAACGAGATCTTTTTTTTATTTTGTCGGCCGCATTACTACTATCATCGTCTGTTGTGTCACTCACTTGTACGTCCGGTAATTCTATTGGGCATTCCCGTAAAGCGGGACAGGTCGTGTAAGTTTCCTACTCTATCGAAAAACCTCATTACCAAATTTTCAAATTAACTAATTGTCAAATTGTTTTCCTCTGTGGCAAAAAGAAAGAGACGCCAGCATGGCGTCTCTACTATTAACCATTAACAATGAACTATTAACTATTACTATATATCTCCAATATAACCCAGCGACGCTTCATTAGGAATATGTTCATCATCCAATCTTACGCCACCATCACGGTCATCGTATTCGCTTATAAGCTCGGCTACTAATGCTGTCCAACCTGTTTGGTGCGATGCACCAAGCCCACGACCGCTATCACCATGAAAATATTCAAAGTAGTTAATCAAGTGTTGGTTACCCGGCTGGTTATAAAACCAATTATAGTCACCAAACAAACGACGGCCATTTTCGCCATCACGTTCAAATATGCTTACTACTCTTTTTGATAATTCTTTGGCAACCTGTTGCAGGTTTAGTTTATTACCCGAACCTGTTGGGTATTCCACTTGCAGGCTATCGCCATAAAACACACCATACTTCATAATTGAGCGTATGATGATAAAGTTAATCGGCATCCACACCGGGCCACGCCAATTACTATTACCACCAAACATATCAGAAGTAGAGTCACCCGGATCGTAACGAATGCTATAGGTGTTATTATCCACCATTACCGAGTAAGGGTTTTGCTCGTGGTATTTTGATAATGCCCTTATACCGCCGGGAGATAAAAATCCATCCTCATCCAACAAACGTTGCAACAAATCAATCAATCGGTCTTTCTGTATTAACGATAACAAGATTTCTTCATCCTCGCTACGTTCTTCATTAGGCCAAAACTTATTGTTCTTTTTTCTAAAATCTTCAAACCAGGTAATACGCTTTTTAAAATCTGGTAATTTATCCAGCTTTTCTTTGCTAATAGTTGATACGGCATATAAAGGCGAAATACCTACTACCGATTGAATACGCAATGGCACAGGTTCGGCACCGGTTACGCATAAAACATCATAAAAAAAGCGGTCTTCCTCGTTCCATAAACCATGTTCGTTTAACGATTCGGCAATTAATACAAAGTGTTCAAAAAACTTAGTCGCTGTATCTTCAAATGAGCTATCGTGTACAGCAATTTCAATAGCAATATCCATCATGTCCAGCGCATAGGTTCCCATCCAACTGGTACCATCTGCTTGCTCTAACTGTATTTCTCCGGGAAAATGAAAGCTGCGGTTAAATACACCAATATTGTCCAACCCCAAAAAGCCACCTTCAAATATATTGTTACCGTTTACGTCTTTACGGTTAATCCACCACGTAAAGTTTATAAGCAGTTTGTGAAATACCTTTTTCAAAAAATCAACATCGCCCCTGCCTTTTTGTTTCTTTTCAATGTTGTAAATTTTCATGGCAGCCCAGGCCTGCACCGGCGGATTTACATCACTAAAATTCCATTCGTAGGCAGGTAATTGTCCATCTGGTTTCATGTACCACTCACGCATTACCAATAATAACTGGTGTTTAGCAAAAGTAGGATCTACTACGGCCATGGGAATACACTGAAAAGCCAGATCCCATGCCGCATACCAGGGATATTCCCACTTATCGGGCATTAAAATAATATCCTGATTTTTAAGGTGTTTCCAGTCGTTATTACGGCCTGTCATTTTTGATTGACTAACCGGTGTAATGCCATCACTTTCTGTTAACCATTCTTCTACATCAAAGTGATAGTATTGCTTGCTCCATAAAATACCGGCTAGTGCCTGTCTTTGTATATTCGCCTTATCCTCATTTACATCTTTTGGTAAAATAGCCGCATAAAAATCATCAGCTTCTTTTTTACGCAAGTTAAAAACGTACGCAAAGTTTTGTGGAAAAGGTTTATCGGTTTGTTTGTTGGTTAACCTGCAATAAACAGTAGTAGTGGCACCGCCTTCTACCTTCATTTTATATACCGGCGAAAACTTGGTACCAGATTTTTTCTTCGTTAAAGCGTTTATATTCTCGCCTTTTATAATGGCAGTATTAAAAGCATCTTTTGTATAAATACTTTCGTTGGGTTGTCCCGTTACAATTTCTTTATTGGTTTCATTTTCAGTAAACAGGGTTTTATCGGCAGGTTGAAAGTAAAAGAAGTAATCTTCCATTCTTTCATGCGTTAACTTAACCGAAGTTTTATCTAACGCAGTGATGGCAGGCTTTTGTTTAAAGTTGCCTTTTTGCCAGCGGTTGTAAAACCATACGGTAGGCAGTAATGTTATTTCTGCTGCTTTGGTAAACCTGTTGGTAATATCAATCTTTATAAAAATATCTTCGGCAGATTGTTTGGCGTAGGTTACTTTAACATCAAAGTATTCATTCTGTTTAAATACATTGGTATCCAGTATTTCATATTCAGGTTCGTCTCTGCTTTTTTCTCTGTTTTTGTCGCGTAACTCCTGGTATGGAAATGCCTGCTGCGGATATTTATACAGGTACTCCATGTAATAGTGCGTAGGTATATTGTCAAGGTAATAGTATAACTCCTTTACATCTTCGCCGTGGTTACCTTGCGGATTAGATAAACCGAATAAACGTTCTTTTAAAATTTCGTCTTTACCATTCCATAATGAAATAGCAAAACAAATATTTCCAAAATAGTCTGATATACCGGCCAAGCCATCTTCGCCCCACAAATAACTGCGACAATTTGCATGCTCGAAGGGAAAGTAATGCCATGCGCCGCCATTAGCGCTATAGTCTTCACGTACGGTACCCCATTGTCTTTCGCTAAGGTATGGGCCCCATTGTGCAAGGGGAATTGCTTTTTTGGCATTTACTGCCAGCCTTTGGTGTTCTGCTGTCATCATGGAAAAAGGTCTCCAAGGTGGTTTGGTTACAAAAGGCAAAAATAAAAGTAAATAGCCAAACAGAAATGTGAAAAGTATTGGCGTGCTAGGTAATGAATTAAAAAGGAAAAAGTAAAAATTAAAAAGGCTATACTACACTATATATCAGATTAGGACCACATTAAACTTAGATTAAAATAAGGGAACGCTTGCGCAGGAAATACTTTTGGCAATGTAGGTTATTGCATATTTAACGGAGACTTGCACAATGCTGAACAATTTGAAAATTTGATAATAGGATTAGGTACCTCATTCGCATACTAATTATTTTAGTATATTTGTAGCTAAATTAGTTAGTATGTTCAAGGGAATGAATGGAATAGCTTTTGGTAAAAAATTTACAACCAATGAAGATT